>MDTB01219687.1_pt1 | contig 10581 bp, 11 predicted proteins | sample 811161 | NCBI WGS metagenome assembly MDTB01 (sample SAMN05326650, study PRJNA326480) | marine metagenome | isolation source: seawater | place: Mediterranean Sea | collected 2009
GAGGTGGCAGTATCTAATTCTGCTAAAGCACTTTATTATTTTGGTTTAGGTCTTCCCGCTTTTGCACTAATTAAAGTTTTTTCAACTTTTTTCTTTGCAAATAATGATACCAAAACTCCATTTTATATTTCTTTAGTATCTGTAATTTTAAATATTTGTATTAGTCTTTATTATTTTAAAAGTGTTGGTTTTGTAATTATCCCTATAGCAACTACTATTTCATCATGGTTTAACTCATTAGTATTATTTATATATTTAAAATATAGAGACTTGTTTATGTTTAATGAAAAATTTTTTTTAAAATTTTTTAAGATAGTGTTAGCATCTATTATGATGGGATTATTTTTTAATTACGTAATTCTAATTTTTGAGAATAAATTAGCTTATAGTTACGATTTTAAATCATTTTATTTAATTTTATCTGTTTTATTAGGTCTAATTTTTTATTTGTTAGTATCATTTTTTATCAAAGCTTTTAATTATAAAGATCTTCAATTAAAGTATTAGTTATGGGAAAAAAAATTTTTTCAGGAGTTCAGCCAACTGGCAATCTTCATTTAGGTAATTATTTAGGAGCAATTAAAAATTTTGTTGATTTAAGTAACGATAATGACAACAAATGTATTTTTTGTGTAGTTGATCTTCACGCTATCACAGTAAACCAAAACCCAAAAGAATTAAGAAATAATATTCGTGAAACCGTAGCTACTTTCATAGCATCTGGAATAGATCCTAAAAAAAGTATTATTTTTAATCAATCTCAAGTTAGTGCTCATGCTGAAACAGCGTGGATTTTAAGTTGCACGGCTAGAATGGGGTGGTTAAATAGAATGACACAATTTAAAGAAAAGGCGGGAAAAGATAAAGAAAAAGCAAGTATTGGACTTTACTCTTACCCAGTTTTAATGGCTGCGGATATTTTACTTTATGATGCTTCGCATGTCCCGGTTGGTGACGATCAAAAACAACATTTAGAACTTTGTAGAGATATTGCTCAAAAGTTTAATAATGATTTTAAAGTAGATGACTTTTTTAAAGTGCCAGAACCTTTGATAAAAAAAGAATTTTCTAGAATAATGAGTCTTAAAGATGGATTGAAAAAAATGAGTAAATCAGAATTATCAGATTTAAGTAGAATTAATCTAACTGATGATAAAGATCAGATTATAAATAAAATAAAAAAAGCTAAAACAGATCCTTTACCAATGCCATCTACTTTAGAAGAGCTAAATAAAAGACCTGAAGCTAAAAATTTAATTGGGATTTATTCAAGCTTGAAAGACATCTCTATCGAAAAAATTATTAATGAATTTTCTGGAAAAAACTTTTCAGAATTCAAGGAATACCTGTCTCAAGCCATAATTGAAAAAATTGAACCTATTTCACTTGAAATTAAAAAATTAACTAGTGAAAAAAAATATATTGATGAAATTCTTTTAGAGGGTTGTAACCGTGCAAATGATATCGCATCTAAAAAAATCAAAAAAATTCATGAAATAGTGGGCTTTTAAGCCATATTTATTAACAAGTTTCAATTTAATAATAAATGACTATATATAAATTATGTTTGTTCAAACCGAAAATACTCCAAATCCTAATTCATTAAAATTTTTACCTGGCAAAATAGTCTCTAATCACGGTTCTTTTGAAATTACAAAAAAAGAAGAAACAAATAATGAATTGATTAGAAATTTATTGTCTATAAATGGAGTAGAGGGAATTTTTTTAGGAAAAGATTTTATATCAATTAACAAGTATGATAAAATATCTTGGGATGATGTTAAACATATTGTAATTTCTTTAATTAATGATTTTTACTCAAGCGGAAAAGAATGCGTTATTGAAAAAAGTTTGAAAGAAGAAACTTCAAATTTGAATGAAATAGAGAACAGAATTGTCAAAATATTAGATGAAAAAATAAGACCCGCAGTCGCCAAAGATGGAGGAGATATTAAGTTTAAAGAATTCAAAAATGGCATTGTAAAAGTTCAATTACAAGGAAGCTGTTCTGGATGTCCAAGTTCTTTATTGACACTAAAGCAGGGTGTAAAAAATCTTTTATGTCACTATATACCTGAAGTAAAGGAGGTTGAGTCAATTTAAATTTATGCGAAAAGGATTATTTAGAGAAGATATCAAATTTTTAAAATTTTTTGATAAAAGAAACTTGGGCTCTCTTCCAAGGATCTTCATTAGTTCATTATTTTTAGTTTTATTTTTTAGTTTAATCCCAAAAATAAAAGATTATGCTCAGAACAAATCACTTGAGTTTAAAAATGATTCAAAAGCGGTTCTTGCATATACTTTAAAAAATAAAGGGAAAAATTTAGCAGATGGAGCAGAAATATTAAACGAAAATGAATTATTAATAGATATCTTTAGTTTAAACGATTTAGAAACAGATACCGTTAGGTTGAATGCTTCTACTATTAAACAATTGTTTGAAGATACAAATTATACTTTACAAGACGTAAGAGAAAAAAAATTAGTTAAGCCAGTTGCTCTTACCTTGCTTCCAGCAGAAATAAAAATGATAGAAAACTCAAAACAAAGAAAAGAATTTTTTATTCAAATTGTTTTGCCTTTAATCTTACAGGAAAATAATAATATTAAACTTGATAGAAAAAGATTATTTAGCATAATCAATAAGAGTAATAATACTAAATTAGAAAAAAAATGGCTCGAAAAAAAATATAAACAATATGGGGTTCAATCGAAAGATTTGTCTGTATTAAAGATCAGGATGGATGAAATTCCAGTATCTCTTGCAATTGCACAAGCTGCTAAAGAAACAGGTTGGGGCACCTCTAGATTTGCTCAGGAAGGAAATGCTTTATTTGGCCAGTGGACATGGTCTGGAGAAGGACTAAAACCGAAAGATTCTGATAAAAATGAAGGACATAAAGTAATGAAATTCAATGTTCTTCAGGCTTCTGTAAGAGCATATCAGCGTAACTTAAACACTCATTCATCTTATAGAAATTTAAGAAAAGCAAGGGCAGAACTTCGAGACAAGGGAAAATCGTTAGATAGTCTAGTTCTAGTAAAATATTTAAATGAATATGCTGAAACAGGTGAAAAATATGTTGAAGTTTTAGAACAAATAATTAAACAAAATAATTTAAAAGATTTCGATGATGCGAAGTTATTACCATCAAGTATTGAATTGGAAAGTTTAATTTAATTCTCTGTCAGAGTAAACTGAGTTCCAAACCATCTCCACCTACCATTGTCATTTAGAGAGCAATTTATTCTCCCTCTTCTTGGTAAAAATTTCTCGTCAAAATTAATAATTAAGGTTTGTTTTTTAAACTTTAAGGTTGATTTTTTCCAGTTTCCACCATCATTTGAATAGCAATTTATATTATTAATATTTTTTTGTTCTTTAAAAAACTCAACAATTAATTGGGGAGGATTTTTTTGGTCGTTTATTTTTTTTTCTTCAGGTTTTAAACCTTTATATTCTAAAGGACTATAATTAATAACGGATTTAAATCTTTTCAAATCCCCATACTTTTCGTTTATTGGGAATCTAGGTAACTCAAATTTATCTTTATTTAAATCAATAACCCCGGAGTGTTGACCAAAACCAATTTTGAAATTTTTTGATATATAATCTTTCATATATTTTGAATATTCTCCAAAAGGATATGAAAATATTTCTGGAACATATCCTAATTTGTCCTTAAATATTTTACTGGCTATCTTAATATCATTAATAAAACTTGAATTACTCATATCAATTAAATATTCATGAGTATGAGAATGATGCCCAATTGTCACAAACTCATATTTCTCTATCTCTTTAATTTCGTTCCAGTTCATATAACCTTTTCTGCCAACAGGCTCTGTGGATATAAAAAGAATAAATGGAATTTTATTATCTTTTAGATATGGCCAAGCTTCATTATAAAATGAACTAAATCCATCATCTATAGTAATCAAAATCTTTTTTTTAATTTTTGGTCTATTAAATTCTTCTATAAGAAATTTTGGATCATAAAAGTCATAATTAAGATCTTTAATCATTTGAATTTGTTTTTTAAAGATCTCCATCCGCACATTTGTAGATGGATATTTATTTTCATTAAATCGATGGTACATTAATGACAAAATACCATTATCATTTGAAAAATATTTGCTATTATCTTCTTCTGCATTAGAATTAGCTAAAAAAAATAATTGTATGATGAATAAGCTTATAATCGACGCTGCAAAAGATAAAATTTTATTTATGATCATTAATAATTATACTAGTTATAATATTACTCATGAAAACAGTAAAAATAATTATGAAAAACTTATTATTTTGATAAATGAGTTTTTAAAATCAAAAAGTTTAGAGATAAATGATATTTCAAGCTTATATGTAAATAGGGGTCCGGGCAGTTTTGCTGGTATTAGAAATTCATTTTCAACAATTAAAGCGATACATTTAGTTAATAAAATCGATTATTATTGTTATAGTTTTGAGGATTTTAGGGGTGTTAAAAAGATAAAATATGAAAATATTCCCAATCTGTGCGATAAATTTAATGTTAAAAAAAATTTGATTAATCCTATTTATATAAGTTAAAATTAAGAATGTCAGATACTATTGAACAAAAATGCTTATCAAAAGGAGTTAAGCTCACTGATCAGAGAAGAATAATTGCTAAAGTAATGTCAGAGGCATCTGACCATCCAGATGTAGATGAACTGTATACTAGAGTAACAAAGATAGATCCTAAAATAAGTATCGCAACTGTTTATAGGACTGTAAAACTTTTCGAAGAGTCGGGCATTATCACTAAACACGAATTTAAAGGCGGTAAAGCCAGATATGAAGAGTTGAACGAAGGTCATCATGATCATTTAATTGATGTAAAATCAGGAGAAATAATAGAGTTTGTTGATGAGGAAATTGAAGAGCTTCAAAAAAAAGTAGCAGAAAAATATGGGTATACTTTAGTAGACCACAAATTAGAGCTTTATGGGATTAAAAAAAAATCTCAATAAATGAATAATAAAATTTTTATTAAAACATTTGGGTGTCAGATGAATGAGTATGACTCAAATCGTATTTATGATTCTGTAAAAAAAATAGGTTATCTGAAAACAGAAAATTATGATGAGGCAGATTGTTATCTTTTAAACACATGCCACATCAGAGATAAAGCAAAAGAAAAAGTATACCATGAAATAGGAAGGGTTAAGAAAAATTTCAAATTTAAAAAAAAACCTTTAGTAATTATTGCTGGGTGTGTTGCTCAAGCTGAAAATCAAGAAATGCTTAAAAGAGAGCCATATATAGATTTGGTAATTGGTCCTCAATCATATCACAAAATTAATAATACAATTTTAAATTATATAAAACAAAAAAAAAAAATCGAGGAAACCGAATTTGACCCAATTGAAAAATTTGATTATTTAAGTAAAATTAAAAATAAATCTAAAAAAGTTTCGTCGTTTTTAACGATACAAGAAGGTTGTGATAAGTTTTGTCATTTTTGTGTGGTCCCTTTTACTAGAGGACCAGAATATTCAAGACCTTTTAACCAAATTTTGAATGAAGCAAAACATCTGGTTGACAGTGGAGCAAAGGAAATAATTTTATTGGGTCAAAACGTCAATGCTTATGAAAATGAGGGACATAGATTATCAAATTTGATATTAGAAATTGAAAAACTCTCTAAACTTGAAAGAGTTAGATTTACAACTTCTCACCCAAAAGATATGACAGAAGATCTAATTAATGTTTACAAGCATTCAGAAAAATTAATGCCTTTAATTCATTTACCAATACAAAGTGGATCTAATAAAATTCTAGGTTTAATGAATCGAAAGCATACTATTGAGGAGTATTTAAAGATACACGCCAAACTTAAGGAAATAAACGAGAATATAGAGTTTTCAAGTGACTTTATTATTGGCTATCCTGGAGAAGATGAAGAGGCTTTTCAAAACACGATTGAATTAATTGAAAGAATAAATTTCATAAATTCATATTCTTTTATATTTAGCCCTAGACCTGGCACTGTTGCAGCAAATCTGAAACTGATTGAAAAAAAGATTTCAATGACAAGATTAGAAAAAGTCCAAACACAACTTTTTGATAATCAAAAAAAAATGAATAAATCTCTAGAGAATAAAGTATTGAATGTTTTAGTAGAAAATTTATCTGAGAATAAGACAGATGTTTTTGGACGTTCAGAACATATGACATCAGTTATATTTAGTGGTACAAAAAGTGACATTGGAAAAATTATACCTGTTAAAATTAAAGGAAGTAATAGAAGCACATTATTTGGAGAAAAAATTAATATCTCTAACCAAGGGGCGGCATAGCATTTGAGTATTATTACTAAAAAAAAAATCAATTCTCTGCTTAAGTTTGTTTATTCAGATAACGACTCTTTAAGTGTTATTTTTCAAGATAATGACTTATTGATGGGGGTTGTAGGTGAGTTTAATAAAAATTTGAAAGATTTAGAAAAAATTACTCAATCGAATTTGTATTCAAGAGGAAATTCTATATTAATCAAATCTAATCCTGAAACCAACGAAATTGTAAAAAATGCTATACAGTTTTTGGCTACTCAATTTATTAATAATGGAAGTATAGAAAATAAAGATATAGTTTCATCTGTGGATAAATTTATGATTAATGAAAAAATAAAAAATAACAATGTGACGGATATTATTAAAACTCCAAAAAAATCAATTATACCTCGATCAGAAAAACAAAAAGAATATGTCAGAGCTTTAAGACAAAGCGATATTGTTATTTCAGCTGGTCCTGCGGGTACGGGTAAAACTTTTTTAGCAGTAGCTGTAGGTCTTACAATGTTATTAGAAAAAAAAATTGAAAGAATAATTTTATCAAGGCCAGCTGTTGAAGCAGGTGAGCGTCTAGGTTTTTTACCAGGTGATATGAAAGAAAAAGTAGATCCTTATTTAAGACCCTTATACGATTCTCTTTATGATTTATTTGATTTTGAAAAAATTCAAAGAATGATTGAAATTGGTGATATTGAAATTGCACCTTTAGCCTTTATGAGAGGAAGAACATTAAAAAATTCATTTGCCATTTTGGACGAAGCACAAAATGCAACAGATACTCAAATTAAAATGTTTTTAACTCGTTTAGGAGAGAATTCAAAAATTGTAGTAAATGGTGACCCAACTCAAATAGATTTGCCAAACAAAAATATGTCAGGGCTAAATAGATCCAAGGAATTGCTTGGTCATCTTAACGAAATAACAATAATTGATTTTGATCATTCAGATGTTGTTAGACATCCACTGGTATCAAAAATAGTAAAAGCATACTCAAAAAATGATTAAAATTAATGTCTTCTCTGACGAGAAGGCCTGGTCTAAAAGACTAAAGAATAAAAATCTTTTTTTTATTAAAATTTGTAAAGCATTTCCAAGAAAATATAAATTTTTAAACAAAAATATTAGTCTTACTTTACTACTCTCAAATAATAGAAATATTAAAAAATTAAATAAAAGATTTAGAAATAAAGATAAGTCAACAGATATTTTATCATTTCCTTCTAACAAAGAAACAAAGATATTAAAAAAAACTTATATTGGAGATATTATTATAAGTTACAATTTAATTGATAAACCAAAATCACAGAGTGTGGTAATTTTTAAAAAAAAGTTAATTAAAATTTTTATTCATGGTTTTCTTCATCTTTTAGGTTTTAATCATATAAAAGATGTAGATTATAAAAAAATGCTAAAAGAAGAAGAATTAATATATCAATCAGTAATTGCTAAATTAAATTGAATAAAAGATTATATATCGAATTAATATTTCTATTTATTTTAGGAATGGCAACTTCTTTAAGTTTACCACCATTTAACTATTTTTTAATTAATTTTTTAACATTAGCTTTATTCTTTATATTTTTGATTAAAAAATCAAATAGTCATAAAAATAGAAAACTTTTTTTCTTTTATGGATGGTTGTTTGGTTTTGGTTATTTTACCACTAATTTATATTGGATATCAATTTCTCTAACATTTGATGAAAACTTTAAATTTTTAATTCCATTTTCTATTTTTTTGTTACCTGCTTTTCTCAGTCTTTTTTATGGACTAACATCTTTTTTATTTATAATTATTAAACCTAAAAAAATTGTAAGTTCATTTTTAACTTTTTCATTAATTTTCGGAATTTTAGAGTTCGTAAGAGGCTCGATATTAACAGGATTTCCATGGAATTTAATTGCTTTCAGTTTTTCAAATCAATTAGAATTTTTAAGCATGACTTCGATAATTGGAACTTATGGTTTAAACTTATTTTGTATATCTTTATTTGTAAGCCCAGCAATATTTATTTTAAGAGACTCGAGTAAAGATATAGGAGTTTGTATATTTTTTTTCATCACAACTGCATTTTTTTATGTTTACGGGTCGTCATATAAAGACAGTTTTTATAAAGCCTCAAAAGAAAACTACACATACAAGATAAGGGCGATAGGTTCTAATATTAATATTGAGAGGTTCTATAAAAATATCGATTCAGTTTCGATAATTAAAGATTTAATAAAAATTAGTGATCCAAAATTAAAAGAAAAAACTATTTTTGTATGGCCTGAAGGAATTCTTCCAGATATTTCACAAGAAGAATTAATTCAATACAGTTCATTATTTAATAAAAAATTCAATAAAAATCATTTAATAATAATTGGGAATAATAGTAAATCTTTGAAAAATGGAAAAAATGATTATTTTAATTCTTTTTCATTGTATGATCATAAATTAAACTTATTAGACTCTTACAATAAAATTAATTTGGTCCCTTTTGGAGAATTTTTGCCATTAGAAAATATACTGGGCCGTATTGGCTTAAAGTCATTAACAAATAATTATCAATCTTTCACAAAAGGAGAGCGAAGGGATATTATTGAGATAAAGCAAGAAAATTTTTTACTAAAAGTTTTGCCTCTAATTTGTTATGAAATAATTTTCTCAGGTAAATTATTTGATAATAGTGATTTTGATTTAATTATAAATATTTCTGAAGATGGATGGTTCGGTAAGTCGATTGGTCCAAGGCAACATTTGGCACATAGTATATTTAGAGCAATCGAAAGTGGAAAATATGTAGTTCGATCAGCAAACAATGGAATTGCAGCTATAATAAATCCTTTAGGGGAAGTTGAGCAAAGTGTTATTTTTGGTCAGTCAGGATATGTGGATCTTACAAAGAATAGTAAAATACAACCAACAATATTTTCTAAATATGGGAATAAAATTTTTGGATTATTAATTTTATTGTATATTCTTCTAATATTTTCATTTAATAAAATTAAAAATGAGCGATCATAGAAATTATCTTTTTACTAGTGAGTCAGTTTCTGAAGGTCATCCCGATAAAGTTTCTGATAGAATCTCAGATATGGTAGTTGATTGCTATCTTTCTAGTGATCCATTTTCAAGAGTCGCATGTGAAACACTTACAACAACAAATAAGGTTGTATTAGCTGGCGAGGTTAGAGGTCCTGAAATTAAAGGAGATGATCTAATTGAAAAGGTAAGAGATTGTATTAAAGATATTGGATATGACCAAGAAGGATTTACTTGGAAAGAAGCTACGAAGATAGAAAGTCATTTACATTCTCAATCTAAAGACATTGCAATGGGTGTTGACTCATCAGGAAATAAAGATGAAGGAGCTGGTGACCAAGGTATAATGTTTGGATATGCTTGTGATGAAACTGACGTATTAATGCCAGCGCCTATCCATTATTCTCATAAAATTTTAAGATTGATGGCGGAGGATAGAAAGTCTGGAAAATTAAAAAATATTGAGCCAGACTCAAAAAGTCAGGTTACTTTTGAGTATGTGAATGGAAAACCAAAAAAAGTAAAATCTGTGGTTATATCTTCTCAACATTCAGCAGATGTAAATCAAGAACAGGTAAGAGATTTATTAAGACCATATTTATTAAAATCTATTCCAAAAATTTTTTTTGAAAACTTTGATGAAGAGGAGTTTTATGTTAACCCAACAGGAAATTTTGTAATTGGTGGACCAGATGGAGATTGTGGACTTACAGGTAGAAAAATTATAGTTGATACCTATGGAGGTGCTGCACCTCATGGTGGTGGAGCTTTTTCAGGTAAAGACCCTACTAAGGTAGATAGATCTGCAGCTTATGCTGCAAGATATATTGCAAAAAATATTGTTTCTTCAAAAATTGCTAACAGGTGTTTAATTCAATTAGCTTACGCAATTGGAGTTTCAAAACCATTATCTATTTATGTTGATTTATTTGATGGCGATCAAGAAAAAAATAAATTTGTAGTAGAAAAAATAAAAAAAAACTTTGACTTAAGTCCAAGGGGGATAAGAGAAATGCTTAATTTGAATAAACCAATATATGAAAAAACGTCTGCCTATGGTCATTTTGGACGAGCTCCAGAAGCTAATGGTTCGTTTTCATGGGAAAAAACTGACAAAACATCGATTTTTTTAAAATAGTTTCTATTGAATTAGAAAAAAACTTTATTATATTGCAGTTACATTGTTGAATTTACAAAATGGGCTTAAGCCCATTTTTTTTTGGAGCAAATAAAAAA
>MDTB01036366.1_pt1 | contig 10580 bp, 8 predicted proteins | sample 811161 | NCBI WGS metagenome assembly MDTB01 (sample SAMN05326650, study PRJNA326480) | marine metagenome | isolation source: seawater | place: Mediterranean Sea | collected 2009
AACCCGCAGACTTTCTGCCTCTAATATGTGATTACGAGGAAAAATTATATGCTGCAGGAAGAATCCCAGGTGGGTTCATGAGAAGAGAAGGTAGACCACCTGAAAGAGCAACATTGATAGCTAGGTTAATCGATAGACCCATGAGGCCCCTTTTCCCTTCATGGATGAGAGACGAGATCCAAATAGTTGCTTCTTGCCTTTCTCTAGACGAAAGAGTACCTGCAGATGTTTTAGGGGTAACCGGCGCTTCTATTGCAACTTTATTAGCAGAAATCCCATTTTATGGACCAATGGCAGCTGTGAGAGTTGGACTGATCGGAGACGACTTTATTTTAAATCCAAGTTACAGGGAAATCGAAAAAGGAGATCTGGATATTGTTGTAGCAGGTTCTCCAGAGGGAATTGTGATGATTGAGGCAGGTGCTAATCAACTTTCTGAACAAGATACTATTGAAGCTATAGATTTCGGTTATGAGGCTGTAACCGAACTAATCAAAGCTCAAGAAAATCTACTTAAAGACTTAGGAATTAAACAGGTTAAGCCTTCAGAACCAGAGGAAGATAAAGCATTAGCGACATATTTAGAGAAAAACTGCACTAAATCAATAGATCAGGTTTTAAAGAAATTTGATCAAACTAAAGAAGAGAGAGATCTCGAATTAGATAAAATAGAACTTGAAGTGCAAACCAAGATTGATTCTCTTAAAGATGACAATCAACTAAAAGTTTTAACCTCAGAAAATGATAAATTAATTCACTCTGACTTTAAAAAACTGACCAAAAAATTAATGAGATCACAAATCATTAATGATGGCAAAAGAGTTGATGGAAGAGCTCTTGACGAAGTAAGAAAAATATCTGCATCAGCTGGAATTTTACCTAAAAGAGTTCACGGCTCTGCATTATTTCAAAGAGGTCTAACTCAAGTTTTGTCGACAACAACCCTTGGTACACCAAGCGATGCACAAGAGATGGACGACCTTAATCCAAGTACAGAGAAAACTTATCTTCACCATTATAATTTCCCTCCATATTCCGTAGGAGAGACTAGGCCCATGAGAACTCCTGGGAGAAGGGAAATTGGACATGGTGCATTAGCAGAAAGAGCTATAATCCCTGTTCTCCCGGGTAAAGAGACATTTCCATATGTACTTAGAGTAGTGAGTGAAGTCTTAAGCTCAAATGGATCCACATCAATGGGATCAGTTTGTGGCAGCACACTTTCTTTACTAGATGCAGGAGTCCCTCTTAAAGCCCCTGTAAGCGGAACCGCTATGGGTCTAATTAAGGAGGACAAAGAGATTCGTATTCTGACTGATATTCAGGGTATTGAAGATTTTCTCGGGGATATGGATTTCAAAGTTGCAGGGACAGAAAAAGGTATTACTGCCTTACAAATGGACATGAAAATCACTGGACTGCCAGTTTCAATTATTTCTGATGCAATAAAGAAAGCCCGACCAGCAAGGCTACATATTTTAGAAAAAATGCAAGAAGCAATCGACAAGCCGCAAGAGTCTTTATCTCCTCACGCACCAAGACTTTTAAGTTTTAGAATAGATCCGGAACTAATTGGAACTGTAATTGGTCCTGGTGGAAGGACCATTAAGGGCATTACAGAAAGGACTAATACTAAAATAGATATTGAAGACGGAGGAATTGTAACCATAGCATCTCACGATGGAGCTGCGGCGGAAGAAGCTCAAAAGATTATAGAGGGTTTAACTAGAAAAGTTCATGAAGGCGAGATCTTCGTAGGTGTCGTAACAAGAATAATTCCTATTGGTGCCTTTGTTGAAATCCTTCCTGGCAAGGAGGGAATGGTGCATATTTCACAACTCTCAGAGGCTAGAGTTGAGAGAGTAGAAGATGTTGTAAGACAAGGTGATGAGGTTACAGTAAGAGTTCGTGAGATTGATAGCAGGGGCAGAATTAATCTTACTTTGAGAGGGGTCGGCCAAAATGGTGGGATGTCATATCCAGAGCCAACGCCAACTCCTGTCGCGCCACTTAATTAAAATCAAAAGGGTAAATTTTATAATTTTCAACAATTTCTTTTATTTCTAAGCACCTCAACTTATGTGTATTTAAGTTATTGGATGCGATTATTATACCCTCTTGTTCAAAATTTGATTTTCCATAAGTAAGTTCTTGATTGTCTATATTTGTAATTGCACCTCCTGCTCCTTTTAAAATAATCTCTGGTGCAGCAAAATCCCAATCCTTAGGTGAACTTTTGCCTGGCAAACTTAATGAAACATAAATATCACTTTCACCTCTAATAATGGATGCTATTTTGCATCCAATACTTCCCATAACAATCTTTTTTCTAAAATTAACCTTATCTATTAAATTATTTAAAGTTTTATTTCTATGATTCTTGCTTGTAACAATTGTCATTTCATTAAGATTATTTATAGTAGGCATTCTAAATTTTTTCTGAGACCCATCTCTTCTTTCGCACCACGCCTTTTCCCCGTTAGATATCCAAAGTTCATTTTTTTCCGGGATTAAAACAATTCCTATATATGGTTTATTTTTATAATTCAATGCCAAATGCATTGCATAATTACCTGTCCCTTGTATGAAATCCTTCGTCCCATCAAGAGGATCAAGAACCCATATCCAATCCTCATTTCTATCAAAGTTGTCATAATCTAATTTGACATTTTCTTCACTTAAAATTTGCCAATTAACATTATTATATTTTTCATTAATTTTTTGGATTATTATTTCATTAACTTTTAAATCGGCTAGTGTTACTGGATCATCAATATTATCATTTTTGATAATATTGCTTTTATTGTTTGCATCTTTTAATATTTGAGAATAATAAAGCAAAGTTTCAGAAGCTTCCCAACTGAATATCCTCAAATCATTAATAAGATTTTCAATATTTACACCAGAGGGTAATTTAATCACTAAATGAATTTTAATTCTTCATCATCTCACAAAAACCAAGAGCCTGAAAGTAGTGTTTTATATATTGTTGGAACACCTATAGGAAACTTAAGCGATCTTTCCCCGAGAGCTTTAAATATTCTTAAAAATGTTTCTATAATTGCCTGCGAAGACACCAGAGAAACAAAAAAAATCATGAGCAAATACGAATTTAAGAATAAATTAATAAGCTTCAATAAACATAATTCTCAAAAAAAAATTCCAATTTTAGTTAATGATCTAAACTCAGGTAAATCAGTAGCTCTTGTTAGTGATGCAGGAATGCCAAGTATTTGCGACCCTGGAGAAGAACTTGTAAAATACTCAAAATCTAAAGGAATAAATATCATTTGTGTCCCAGGACCATGTGCTGCAATTACTGCTCTGGTATCAAGTGGCCTGCCATCTTCAAAATTCACTTTTGAAGGCTTCCTCCCCAAAAAAAAATCAGAAAGGGAAAAAATTCTTATCGAGATAAGTAATAATGAAAAGACTACAATTTTGTTTGAATCACCATACCGTTTTAAAAAATTATTAAATGAATTAAAAGAATATTTTGGAGGAGAAAGAGAAATTCAAGTATCACGCGAATTAACAAAAAAATTTGAAGAGCATATTGGAAATAATATTAATGAAGTCATAGATCACTTTAAAGAGAAAGAAGTATTAGGAGAAATTACTGTTGTAATAAAGGGGAAAAACAAAAAAAAGAAGGAATCAGCATATAATAAAAACGAATTACGAAAAGATCTTAATGAATTAATAAATGCAGGGTTGAGTCTATCAACAGCCTCTAAATATTTAGCAAAGAAGAACAAACTAACAAAAAGCGTGGTTTATAATATGCATTAAAATTAAATTAAGAATGTTTTTTCCTTTCAAAAAAATCATCTTTACTATTAGCTTTAATTTAACTTTATTTTTACTCTTAATGATTGGAATTCAAAACAGTTCCACTAGAAAAAAAATTAATTTTATAGTTAGCGAAAGCGTTAAATTACCTATAAGTTTTATAGTTGGTGTAAGTTTTATTTCTGGTTCTTTGTCAGGCAGTTTTTTAAATATGAAAATCTGGGATAAGAAATAATAAATTTATAAGGCTATTAATTTGTCAGCAGTAACTATTCTAGATATTCCTCTACTTAATAAAAGTGGAGCCACTATTTTAAAAACATCAGTGTTGGGGACTTTAATGACTTTTTGTTCTTTTGTACAAAATCTTTTGGCAATTTTTAAATCAAAATAAATCTCAATTGTTTTTCTATCTAATTCCTCCTGAGATAAAAATTGCCAATCAGGATATTCTCTTAAATATTTTGTTTCTAATTCAATTTTTTTATCCACAATCATATAAACAATATTTGGAAAATCAATATTAGAAATAGGGACAGATGAAAAATCTTTTTGAACTTGATTTTCAATTTCATAATTCAATGGAATTATTTCTGTAAATGCAGTAATTGGTGAAAGTTCTTCTAAATTTTCATTTTTATCAGATTTAGAATAAATATTTTTATTAAGATCATTATTTTCAAAAAATATATTTTTTTCGTTTTCATTAAAAGCTCGATTTATCCCTTTACTGATTCCTAATAAATCTTTATACTTTTCCTCACCAAGATTTCTCTTTAAATTTCTTATTATTGTTGACTTAGTGCAATCAAATTCTTCAGCTAATTGATCTATAGCTTTACCTTCAGCAAAATATTTAACAATAATTGTTTTTTCTTTTTCTGAAAGCCTTTTTGCCAATGTTGTTTAAAAAATGTATATATGTATTCTATTAGATAAAGATTGAAACCATAATTTCTCGAGATTTTTCTTTAACTTTAAAATATCATGAAAAAGATTATTATTTTTTGTTTGGGCTATATCTTCAGATATAATAATAAAATGCTTCCTTAGCTCAGCTGGATAGAGCAACTGCCTTCTAAGCAGTGGGCCGCAGGTTCGAATCCTGCAGGAAGCGTATTTTTTTTTTGTAAGTTTGTTAAAGTTACTTAATTTTAAACTTATTTATTTTTCGGAATTAAAGAGAGATAAAGCTTTATATTTTTACTACATTGGTTTGTTTCTTCTCCCCTCGGCATTTTTTATATCAAGTTTCTTTTTATTAACTTCAGTAATTTACAAAAACCACAATAAGATCTGGCAATTCTTTAAGGATAAATGGAATTATCCATTTATCATCTCTGGACTAATCATCCTTTTAACAAGTTTTATTCACGTATATAATTATTCATCTCATAAATCAATAAACTCAGATCAAATCAATATTTGGATAGGTATATTTAACTGGCTTCCATTTTTCTTTTTATTTTGGGGCTTTCAACCCTTTTTAAAAACTAAGCTATTAAGGGAGATTTCCTCAAAGATTATTATTGCAGGAACAATACCAGTACTAATTAGTGGCTTTATCCAATACTTTTTTAAAATTTATGGACCATTTCAGACATTTTTTGGATTATTAATTTGGTATCAAAAACCTATAAGTGGATTATCTGGCGTATCAGGTTTATTTAGCAATGAAAACTATACTGGATGCTGGTTAAATATAATAGTACCTTTTTGTATAGCATGTTTCTTTTCCATAAAGAATAAACCTTGGGAACAAGGCGTTATATTCTTTATTTTTTTAGGAACAACAAGTTTAATATTGCTAACAAATTCACGTAGTGCCATATCGAGCTTAGTAATAACCTTTGGCTTATTTGCAATTTCAACTGGAGAAATATGGGTATTATTTCTTTTTATAGTATCACTACTCCTAATAGTCCTGATTTTGATTCTTATGATAAGTAATCAGAATATAATTTCTAACTATGAAATAGTTCCAGAGAAGCTTCTTCAAGAATTTGATAAAAACACATTTTCTAATAGGGAATTAAGAAGCGAAATTTGGCTCACTTCATTGAATTTAATTTTCAAGAATCCGTTAATAGGTGTTGGACCTTCAGTTTTTCCTTATTTATACACAAGCATTAAAGATGCTTTTGCGGGACATCCTCATAATCTGTTTTTTGAATTGTCCTTATCATACGGATTAATTGTTTCAATTATTATATTTTTAACAATTGGTTTCTTACTATATAGATCATACTTAAAATTAAAGTACGAGAAAGAAACTAAAATTAATTCAATATTTGATTTATCCTGGTTTATTTCTTTTTTCATCCTATTAATATCTCAGATGGTGGACATTCAATATTTTGATGGGAGAATTAGTATTATATTCTGGCTTTTACTTTCAGGAATCAAAGTAATTGGCGACAAAGAGATTTTATAATAATAAAAATTATTTGTAATCAGATTATTAAGTATTTAATTTTTCTAAGATTGAAAGTACTGAATTTGTAGAGGCCTCATCACCATATTTTTCAGCTAAATTTACATAAGTAGATTCTCTTAAAGTAGAGTATTGAGAATAATTATCTAATATTTTCTTTATAATTTTTATAAAGCCATATGGTTCAGGATCTAAAGTAATTTCTCCTAATATTCCATCCATGAACAAAGAAGATATCCCACGGTTATTCATTGCCGCAACAGGTATTCCTAATAACCCTGATTCTAAAGCGACTCTAGATAAACCTTCTCCATAAGTTGTTGGCAAAACAATTAACAATGCAGAAGCATAATATGTCAATGGATCTTTTAAATATTTCTCAACTACAAAATTTTTATCTTTCAAAAAAGACTTTAAATCTTCACTTAATCTCTCAATATCTTTTGAAGGGGCAACTATTCTAAATTTCAAATCACTATATTTACTATCATCAATAAGAGATAAAGCAGAAGATAGGAATCTATAAAATCCCTTATCAACTGATATTCTTCCCATATAAGTAACGAACATATTGCTTTTATCTAGAATGTGATTTTTATCTATAATTCCTCTTTTTAATCTCAACTTAAAAATGTTCAAAGGATTAAATATTTGCTTATTAATACCTGTGCCTGGAATGACATTAATCTTTGAAATAGGCAAAATATTATTTTCGAGCATATAAGAAAAATCAACATGATTGAGAACAAATACTGACTTATATATTCTTAAAAATAAAAATTTATATATACGTTCTACAAATCTCCTCAAAATTCTAAAGATTATATATTTAGAAGTAAAAACTCTTCCAAGACCTTCTAGAGTTGCATATTTCTCATAACTATAAAATAAAGGTAAAGAAGATAATATTATAGGTGATATTGTAAAAGCGAGCAGAATCTTTCTACCATTTGCTCTCCTAGATTGAATTTCTTTTTTAAGAATATGAAAACAAAAATTCATGAAAGGATATATAGACAAGTTTTCTTTTTGATTTATAAATTCCTCTTCAAGATTAAAAACTGGTCCAATCCTCAAAAATAATATCTTTACGCCGTAACCCTTTTTTAAAAGTTCATCAATTAATGATTTTTTAAAATTTAAAATAAACCAAAGAGTGTTTGCAAAAATAACTACTTCGTCTTTTCCCTTGATTTTAGGCATTAATTACTTATAAGTAATTTTATTTTAATCCATAGTAGATAATAAAATTTTCGAAAGCAAACTAGCAGACTTCTCCCAACTCCAATTTTTTTTAATATGTTTTTTATCAGGTAAAATATCATTTTTTAGATATTTATTTATATCTTCAAGCATATTTTCAAAATCATTAGGATCAATTAGTAAAGATTGTGAAGGAGCAACTTCTTTAAAAATTTGAATTTTGTTTGCAATTATTTTTTTTTCTCTTATGGCTGCCTCTAATATAGGAATTCCAAATCCCTCGGATAAAGATAAAAAGCATAAAGCCTCACAATTATTATATAAATAGTCAAGTAAGCTATCTTTAGGATTAATTATTTCTAATACAAATCTTTTGTTTTGATTTATCATTGATAATAATTTAAAATTTTTATAACTATTACTACCTGCTAATATCAGTTTGAAATTCTTATTAAATTTTTTATTATATAGTTTTACAAGAGTAATTATTGATTGAATATTTTTATGTGGGCGCCTATCACCAACGTATAAAAAATATTTATTTTTGAATAAGTTGTATTTATTTAAATCATTCAATTCAATATTATCTTTATAAGATATATTTAAAGAAACTCCATTAGGGATAACTTTTATATTTTCTAATTTTTCTTTTAAGTTAAAAATTTGTTTTCCATATAAGGAAATTAATCTAGTTTTAGTAGAATTTGAAACAGTTAAAACAATATTTGAACTATATAAAGTAATTAATAATCTAAAACTATAGAGAAATTTTTTGATCAATTGAAAATTCTGGAAATAATTATTTATATCTATAGGAGTTGTATCATGTATTGTACTTATCACATTTATTCCAGGTAATAATGGAGCATCTATATAGGGACAAAAATAAGTTCTTATTTTCCTTTTTAATAAAAAGTAATAAAGTTTTATATCAAGAATAAAAAAAGGAAACTTCCATCTTAACCCTCTTTTTTGATCCCAGTAGATTATTTCTGAGTTTTTTTTTATTTGATTTATATCATCAATTAAATGTTTACAAAATTTGGGGGGAGGAAGGATAATTATATATTTTAATTTTTTATTATCATTTTCTTTAATTAAATTTTTAGATATGTTAATTGCATATCTAGATAATCCTGTATATTTTTTTTCAAGATATCTTAGATCTAACAAAACTAACTTTTTCTTTAAATTCATAATTAATATATATTTTTAAATCTTATATAAGAAAAAACCGCAAAAAATATTGTTCTAATTGAATAAAATAATTTATTTATAAATCTTAGAGGATAATTAAAAAATAAATAAAAAATGAACTTTATCGTTAGCTTAAAATTTCTTTTAAAAAAATTCTTTTTTAAATTTACATAAGCTTTTGAAAAATAATATAATTTACGCTTCATTAGCCAGTCTCTGTGTATATCTATAAGAAGTAATTCATAGTCTCTAGTTTTAATCTTTTCTTCGCCAAATGTATTATTCTGATAAACTAAAACTAATTCGCTTCTAATTATTGGAACTTTATTAATTAATGCTCTAATTACAAAGTCAAGATCCTCAAATCTTCTTAGCTTATAATTAAACCCTTTAACTCGAAGAATAGATTCTCGTCTCGCAAAAAAGGTACATGTTGCTGTACTTCCAGGTAATGAAGTTCTTGGAAAAGAATCTGCTGACAGCAAAGCTCTTATAACTTTTTCTTTAAACATATCATTTTTACTAATATAAACTGATTTACAAATCATATTTTTTTGTTTATCAATTATTAATCTATTTGAGAAGCAAATTGGCGAATAAGACTTATCTAAAACATTAGATTTCTTTTCATATTTTTTTACTAGAGATATTTGTTCAAAGATTCTGTTTGAACAGCTAACATCATCATCATCAAAAAATGCTATAAAATTTCCTTTACTATTTTCAATTAAACTATTTCTAACTGATCCTATACCAGTATTTTTTTTATTAAAAATTATTCTAAAAGGAATCGTTGATTTCTCAGCTAACTTTTTTATTTTTTGTTTTGTATTGTCAGTTGAATTATCATCAACAATTAAAATCTCAATATTCTTATAAGTTTGATTAAAAGCAGAATATATTGCATTTTCCAAAGTTTCAAAGCAATTATAGGTTGAAAAAGCGCAAGTAACTAAATCTTCTTCCATATTAATTTCTCAGGATCTTATCCCAATTTTCAATAGGAGAAAAGCTGTACAAATGCTGATATTTTAGAAAACTATTTTTGCTCATTTTCCTTAGTAACTTATTATTGTTAATCAAATTTTCGGTTTCGAGAAGTAATGCATGATCATTTACAATTAAACCATTTTTTTTATTTTCTACAAATTGATTTAGATTTGATAATCTTTTTGAAATCACTACAGGCAAGCCAATTCTTAAAGCTTCAGCCAAAGCATTAGGATAACCCTCCCATAAAGAAGGGAGACAAAATAAAGATGAGTTTTTCAAAAAAATATCAATATCCTTAATTTTACCTGGTAAATCTAGTATCCCAGCATTAATTAAAAAATAATATTTTTTTTTAAAAATTGACATTAATTCTCCATCGCCAGCAATTTTTACTTTTAAATTAATATTTCTTTTAGAAGATGCCTCCTGCAATTGATCTAAAAAAGGTTCAAAATTCTTCTGATAAGATAATCTGCCTATCATACTTACAACTAAACAATCAAGATTTGGTTGTTGATAACTGCTGATTGGCTTTTTTATAAAATTAGGAACAACTGATATTTTCTTTTGCAACAATCTTGGATAATCTTTTTTATATGAATCCAATTGCACAGTAATCTTTTTTGCAAAAAATAATGATATAAAACCTAAATTAAATTTACTTAATTTTATATATTTATAATTATCTAATGAGTTTCTTTCAGAGACAATATTTCTTACATTAAGTAAAAAGGATGCCAATAAAACTCTTGGATATATTCCATGATGAAAAGTAATAATGTCTGATATCTGATTTCTATTAATAACTTTTCTTAAATTGATTATCTGATTTATTCTTTCAATTTTCGTTGCATATCCAAAAGGTTCTAATCCAAAACCACATTTTATCCAATTTATATTGGAGGGCATATCAAAAAAAGCTTCTGCCTCCTCGTTATCAAAACTTATTAGTATAATATCA
>MDTB01196493.1_pt1 | contig 10580 bp, 9 predicted proteins | sample 811161 | NCBI WGS metagenome assembly MDTB01 (sample SAMN05326650, study PRJNA326480) | marine metagenome | isolation source: seawater | place: Mediterranean Sea | collected 2009
CCTAAATAATCTCCACATTGCACTTCTATAATGTGTAAGTCTTTATTTGTTTTATTCTCCAATGAATGAACTGTTCCAATTTCAATATAAGTTGATTCATTTTTTCTTAGTGTTATTTTTTTATCATCCTTTGTAACCTCAGCCTCACCTGAAACAACTACCCAATGTTCAGATCTATGTTTATGACTTTGCACACTTAATTTTGCGCCTGGTTTTACATAAATATTTTTTACTTGATATCCATTACCATTTTCAATTGAATCATATGAACCCCATGGTCTATATACTTTGCGATGAAGATCAAGTTCATATCTATTGGTCTTTTTTAAATGTTCTGTTATCTTTCTCACGTTTTGAGAATCTTTTTTATTACAAACAAGGATACTGTCTTTAGTTGCAACAACTATTATATCCTCACATCCAATTACAGTTAAAAGTTGATTTTCTGAGCTTAAATATGATCTATTGGTGTTATAACTAAAAATATCGCCTTCTGATACATTTTCATTGGCGTCTTTTTTAGAATTTTCCCATATGGCTGACCATGAGCCAACATCATTCCATGCAACATCCATTGGAATGACAGCAGAATTGGAAGTCATTTCCATTAAAGCATAATCTATTGAAATTGAATCACAATTTTTAAATGAATTTTCATCAAGCCATATAAAGTCTGTCTCAAATTTTGCCATTGAAATAGCCATGTCACAATTTGAAACAATATCTGGTTGAAACTGTTTCATTTCTTCTATAAAAATATTTTTCTTGAATACAAAAATGCCGCTGTTCCATAAAAACTTATTTGAATTTATAAATTTTTGTGCATCTTTTAAGCAAGGTTTTTCTTTAAAAGACTTAATATGAAAACCAGATCCTATCTTATTTCCTTTTTCAATGTATCCATATCCAGTGTTTGGTTCAGATGGAACTATACCAAAGGTGACTATGTTTCCATCCTTTGCTAACTCAATGCCATGATATAGAGCTTTTATAAATAAATCTTTATCTTCAATTAGGTGATCAGCAGGTAAAACAACTACTATTTCATCATCATCAATTTTATTAATAGCTGCTGTAATTGCTGGTGCAGTATTTCTTGAATCAGGCTCGAGAATTATCTGTGTATTAAGATTAAGGCCGTTAAGTTGTTCCGCAGCAAAAAATCTATGATCTGAATTACAGATAGTAATAACAGATTTTAAATTTAAATTTTTAAATCTTCCAATCGTTGATTGGAACATAGACTCATTGTTAAAGAAAGATAAAAACTGTTTTGGTAATTTTGTTCTAGATTTTGGCCAAAGTCTATTGCCAGATCCTCCAGCTAAAATTAGTACATTAATTTTCATTTTTAGGCCTTATTCAGATCTGAGAATTTGTAGAAATTTCCTAAAGAAAACAATGAAAATGGAAATGAAAAAACCAAATAAAGTTGAAAATATAACAATTGTGGATCTCTGTGGTTTAAATTTAAATTCAGGGATATTTGGAGGATCAATTATTTTTAATGCATATTCTTTCTTTATATCAGCCATCATTTTCTTTTCTAATTGAGCTGTAATAAGTGCATTAAAAGACTTCCTTAAATCTTGAATCTGAGTTTCTCCAACCTGCACACTTAAGTAATCAATTGCAAGTTGAGTTTCCTGTAAATCTTGATTTCTCATAGTTATATTGATTTCTTGGATAATAGTATCTAAGAGAAAATGAGCAAAGAATGGAGATTGATGGTCAATTTCTATACTAATAAACTTAGTTTTTGGATCTTGCCTTAATGATAGCATTCCAAGGAAGACTTGATGAGATTTTGTAAATGATGGTTCTTTTTTTAACCATACAGATTTAATTTGATCGAAAGAGCTAGAATCATAAATTAATTCTTGAGATTTTTTATCATACCCTTTTGATGCCATCATGGCTGGTAAAATCACATATTTTTCAATAAGACTTTTAAAAAATATTCTAGAACTAATTGTTTCTATAATAAGTGAAGCCTTATCACTACTATTGCTTCCAGATGGCAATCTAATTCCCGCCATATTAGCCAATCCGCTATATTGTGATAAAGAACTTGATATGCCAGAATCTCCTGAACCTTGAACACTAACTAATGATTTTGATTTATATATATCTTCCTGCGATAGCGCAAAAATTATAGAAGAAATTATTGATATTACTGTTAAAGATATTATGAAAAACTTTGCCTCCATAAGTGTATCTAGCAAGTCCTTAAAAGTTAGCATTCCTGAATTAATGCTTTCTGCATTATTAGTATTTTGATTATTTAACATTTCAATATGGTACCCGGAGCCGGACTTGAACCGGCACGCTATTGCTAGCGAGGGATTTTAAGTCCCTTGTGTCTACCAATTCCACCACCCGGGCATAACTATAAGCTTTCTCCAATATTTTTAGAATTATCCACTATTTAAAGTAAATATTATACGACGATAAAACAATATTGTTTAGTAAAACAATTTTATGGTTATATTATATATTTGGAGGCTGAAGCCGGAATCGAACCGGCGTAAACGGCTTTGCAGGCCGCTGCATAACCACTCTGCCATCCAGCCAAAAAATATATGATATGCAATTGTATATGTGTTAAATTAAAAAGTGTTCAATATTATTAAGGTTTTTTAACATAATTAATGTTTTGTGAGGCCTCTCTTTCATCAACTTCATGATACTCACTTCTAATAATATTGTTTATTTCTTGAGTTTTCTTCAGAATTTTTAATTCGCAATCAATCGTTTCGGAATACTTAAGGAAAGCATTTAAGTCTTTGGGAAAACAAGCTCCTCCAAACCCAAACTTTCCATCAGGTCCAGGAACTTTCATATGGGTACTTCCCATTCTTTTGTCTGTTGACAGAATTTTAATGAAGTTTTCCCAACTCTCGCTAGTACTTGATTTGCTATGTAAATCTTTTAATTCATTGAAAAAAATAACTTTCAATGAAAGAAATGTATTGATAGAGTATTTAATTATAGAGGCAGAAACAATATCTGTATGATGATATTCCTTGGAAAGACACTTCGTGAAATTTTTATAAAAATCTTCTAATTTCTTTGTTTCTAATTTACTACCGCCAAATAGAATTAAATCTGAGTTAATAAAATCTTTGTCAGCATTAGATTCTCTTAGAAATTCAGGATTATAAATAACTTTAGGCAATTGCTCGTTAATAGAAATTAAGTGATCAGGTAAAACGGTACTCTTAATCACTAAAGTAGAATTTAAATCTAATGACTTTAAGTCAGAGATAACATTACTTAAAATTTTTATATTTTGAGTTCCATCATCATTCATTGGTGTTGGTACACATATGAAAATTATATCTGGTGAAAAATCAATCAGATTATCTATTCTTGTATTAACTTTTGGATCTACAAGAAATGTTTCTACATCTCTTTTAAGTCCATTTTTTAGAGCCTTGCCAACAAATCCATATCCAATAATACCAATTTTCATTTTAATGCTTAATTGAATTTAGAGTATATAAATATCCAGTATATAAAGTAATGATTAAAGAAATAATAATAAAAATATCTCCAAAAACTATTAATAGCATTTTGTTGAAAGCTAATCCAAAAAGATATACAGATATTGTGAAAAGTTGAACTGTGGTTTTAATTTTAGCTATGTATGTAACCTTTGTGGCTTTAATATTATTATTCCTAGAATTGAAATCTCTCAAAGCGCTTACCCATATTTCTCTTGAAATTATTAATGCTCCCGCAAATCCAATTAAATAGCTAGAGAGATTTAAAGACAATCCAAAAAAAAGAAATATTATTAGTATCTTATCAGCAAGAGGGTCAAGTATTTCACCAATTTGCGATGTGGCATTATATTTTCTTGCTAAAAAACCATCAAAGTAATCAGATAAACCTGCAATAAAAAAAAGAATCAACACAAAAAAGTAATAGTCTTTGATAGCTAGGAGTCCAAAAATAAATATTGCAATAAAGATTCTTGTAAAAGTAAGGATATTAATTAAAGAAGTAATCATATAAAAATATTTAGAATCTGTTTTGCTATTCTCTCATTAATACCTTTAACAGTCATTAAATCCTCAAAAGAAGATTTATTAATGTTATTGACGCTTTTAAACTTTCTTAAAAGTCGCTCTTTCAAGACTTTACCAACACCTTTGATATTATCTAATTCAGATTTAGTAATTTTACTTCTTTTCTTTTTTCTTTGAGCTTGAAGTGCAAATCTATGAGATTCATCACGTATTTCTTGTAATAGTAAAAATGCCTTAGAGTATTTTTCTAATTCAAGTATCCCAGCCTTTCCAATTATAGTTTCTGTTGCTCTAAGTCTATTTACGCCTTTTACTATTGAAATTACTTCAAGATCCTTATGCTTTGATCCATCTATTACTTTTTTAACGAACTTTAATTGAGACTCTCCTCCATCTATAAGAACCAAATCGGGTTTAATTTTTGGATCGTCATAATATTTTAATCTTCTTCCAATAACATGTTCTAACGAACCAATATCATTGCCCGCAAGACTTTTAGGAATGTTAAATAGTCTATAATTATTTTTTCGAGGGCCTGATTTTGAAAAAACAACACATGAGGCTACTGCATTATCACCTGAAATATGGCTTACATCGTATCCCTCAATTTTTTTAATATCTCTCATACCCAAATAATTACTAAGCTCATTCAATGAAAATGTATATTTGTCCTCTTTGCTAAGATGATTTTTTATTACTTGTTTTGCATTTAATTTGCATAAATTATATATAGGTCTAATTGACTTACTTGGTGAATGTATAATCTTTAATCTCTTTTTATGTTTAGCCTGAAACATATCTTCCAGAATTGTTTTATCTTCTAACACATGTGAACAAAGAATTTTTTTAGGAATATCTAACTGACTGTCATAAAAGTTAAATATGGCACTTTGATAGACGTCATCTAAAGAATTAAAATGAGTTTGTTTGATCAGGTGTGTCTTGGTCCCTCTAATTTTTCCATTACGAACTGCAATTATTGAAATACCAATATATGCTACTTCAAAGCTTACAGAGAAAATATCAATATCATTAGCAAGAGTAACTACTGATTGTTCTTCCTTTAAGAGATTTAATCTATTCAAACGATCTCTAATTTCTGATGCTTTTTCAAAATCAAGTTTAGTAACTGCTTTTTCTATATCACTATTAAGTTTTTTTACGGTTTTTTTGTCTGAAGATGAAAGAAATGATCTAGCATTGATCACATCCTCAAAATAATCAACTTTGCTAATTTTTTGTACACAGGGGGCAGAACATCTCTTCATCTGAAACTCAATGCATGGCCTACTTCTATTAGAAAATGAGCTGTCACTACAATTTCTTAGTTTGAAAATTGTTTGAATTTCTTTTATTGATTTTTTAACGGCTTCGGTGCTTGTAAAGGGTCCAAAATATTTTTTATCAATAGCTTTTTTCGTTCTTTTTAAGTAGACACCTGGAAATTTATGATCTAATGAAAAATAAATATAAGGATAAGTCTTATCGTCTCTTAATAAAATATTAAATTTAGGTTTATTTTCTTTAATAAGCATTTGCTCCAAAAGCAATGCTTCTACTTCGTTTTTGGTTGTAAACGTCTCAATTTTATCAGTTAAAAATTTAATTTGTGATGTTTTTCTATCTTTGAGAGCTTTACCAAAATATGAAGCCACTCTTTTTTTGAGATCTTTTGCTTTTCCTATGTATATGATTTCGTTATTGCTAAAAAATTTATACACGCCTGGAGTGTTTGGAACTTTTCTTAGATTAACCACCATTTTCTAGAAGGTATTTTTCAGTAAAAATTTTACCAGCACTTACACCAAACTGATCAAATGGATTTATTCCCAACATAGAAGCTGTAATATATGTTCTATGCTCCCAGGTAGCAATTAAATAACCCAATGAGTAAGAATCTATTTTGTTAAGCATAAAAAGATTTGTCGGGACATTTCCATTTATTTTTTCTTGTTGATTTAAGGAATCATTTGCTCCACATGATAAGAGTTTTGATTGTGTTATTGCTTGAGCATATAACAAGCTTTTAATATCGCCATCGTGCATAATAATATCTGCAGAAATATTATGAGTACCCTGATGTAATAACTGAAAATAAGAATGCTGAGCTTTTGGGCCATAACCACCAAAAATTATTTGTCCTGTTTTTTTATAAAGTGAGTCCTTTGAAGGTTGTTTACCCAATGATTCCATTTCAAGTTGCTGAACATAGTCGGGAAAAGATCTAAATTTCCAAATATATGATAATACAGCTCTAGCTTTTATATTCTTATAATTGTGAAGCCATATATCACTAAAAGCTAAGGTCTTTACAAATTTTAAATATTCATCATTGTTATTTAAATCTAGATCTGCTTGTTTGCCTCCTTGAATAAATTTATCTTTTAATTCGATTTTATTTTCCCATTCTGCGGGAAGAGAAATATCAGACCATATTGAGTATCTTCCACCAATTTCTTTATCAAATTCTATAATATTTTGAATATTATATTTTAATGCTTCCGTTTTATTTGCAGTTATTGCTATGAATTTTTTAATGTCTTTAGACCAGCTAATTGCATCATTTAAGGTTTCTATAGTTTCTTTAGTTGTAAAAGATTTTGAAGAAACTATAAAAATAGTTTCATTTGGTATAAGTTTTTTTGTTTTTTCATTAAACTCCTCTTTATCAGATCCAGTAATAAAAATATAGTTAGAACTTTTACAACCAATGCTTTCTATTAATAACTTAGGGCCTTCATAGGAACCACCAATCCCAATTATGACAATATTCGTTGCGGAGTTAAATAATTCATCAAAATAAATTTTGTCTTTAACTTGGGAGTATTCATTTCGATATTTTGGATGCCATGCTGCTAATTCCTCTGAGTTATTGACCTTTTCTCCATTGAATAAATCATCTATTTTTGACTGAAGGCCTATTTTTTTTGATTCTTTGTCAAAATCATCATAAATTTCTGATTTAAACTCATATATGCGGGATTCAAAGCTCAATACTTTGTTTTTAAAAACAAAATTTGTAGCATTCTCTTTTTTCACTGAATACTCTCATAAATTTTATTCAAAGATTCTTTAATATTTATTGATGAAGTTATTGGTCTACCAATAACTATATAATCTGCTCCCAGGCCAATTGCCTCTTTTGGAGTCATGATTCTTTTTTGATCGTCTAGAGAATCGTTAATCCTAATACCTGGGGTAATAGATAGTAATGATTTTCTTTTATTGACTAACTTTAATTCATGAGGAGAGCACACTACTCCATCAATGTCTGATGCTTCAGCAATATCTAGCATTGCACTAACTTGCTCATAGCATGTTCTTTGATATATGTTATGAGAGTCGCTGTCGCTAAGGCTGGTAAGAGCTGTTACTCCAAATATTTTTATATTAGTTCCTGAGACAGCATTCATCGCAGACATTATCATATCCTTACCACCTGATATATGAATTGTAAGCATTTTTATTGGTAGGTTTGTAAGTCCTTTAATAGATTTGCTGACAGTGTTGGGAATATCATGAAGTTTAAGATCCAGAAATATTTCAAAATCATTTTTTGAAGCATAAGAGATTATTTTGTGACCAATAGAATTAAAAGAAACACTTCCAATTTTAACCATACATTTTTTTGGATCAAGATTATTTAATATATTAGATGCTTTATCAAAATTTATTTCATCTATTGCAACAATAATCATTTTTCTATCAAGGTCTTTGAGCTCTTAAAATGTAATGTGGAAGTTTCGCCCAAATATGACACATCTTTTGTTTTTGGATTTATAAATTTCCTAGGCCTAATAAGTTTTTTTGAAAATGTACCGAAGCCTCTAATTTCAACTTTATTGTCTAATGCTACTGATTCAACTATAGCTTCAATTATAACGTCTAATGCTAATGAAATTTTATTTTTTGATAAAGACGGGAATTCTTTACATAATTCTAATTCTATATCAGATCTATTAAAGTTTTGATTCTTACTTTTACTCACTAAGTTTTAACGAAATTCTTTCTCTTTCTGCATCTATTGCAAACACAATGCATTCAAGATTGTCACCCTTTTTATATTCAGTTAATAACTCCTTTGGATCTTCGTTATCCGAGATATCAGAGATATCAGATAAATGAATGAGTCCATCTATTTCACCCTCAAGACCAACAAATATCCCAAAATCAGTTATTGATTTTATATTTCCAATAACTTTATCGCCTATAGAGTACTTGTTTGAAAATTCTGTCCAAGGATTTGATTTAGTCTGTTTCAATCCCAAAGAAATTCTTCTTTTGTCATGATCAATTTCTAAAATCATAACTTTTATGCTTTGATCCATTTCAACAACTTTTGAAGGATGAATATTTTTGCTAGTCCAGTCTAATTCTGAAAGATGAATCAAACCTTCTATGCCTTCTTCCAATTGTGCGAAACATCCATAATCAGTTATATTGGAAACTACTGCTTCATAGATACCGCCAATAGAATATGAGTTTTCTACGTTTTCCCATGGATCATTTTGAATTTGTTTTAATCCAAGTGAAACTCTAAGTTTTTCTTTATCAAAGCTTAATACTTTGACATCTATTTCTTCACCCAGATTTAAAAATTCAGAGGGATTTGTAACTCGGGACCATGAAATATCTGTTATGTGAAGTAACCCATCTAAGCCACCTAAATCAATAAAAGCTCCATAATCAGTTATGTTTTTAACTATGCCTTTAACAATCTGTCCCTCTTCAAGATTTTTGAGTAACTCAACTTTGACAGCAGAATTGTTCTTTTCTAATACAGCTTTTCTGGATAAGACAACATTATTTCTTTTGTAATCAAGTTTAATGACTTTAAACTCCTGAACAGTATTTTCAATATCTGGAGCTTCTTTTAATGGTCTTACATCAACTAACGATCCAGGTAGAAATGCTTTCACAACTTCTACCTCAACAGCAAAACCACCCTTTACCCTATTGTGTATTTTTCCAGTTACAAATTCACCGGTTTCAAGTGCATCTTCAAGCATTTTCCAGGTAGTAATTTTTCTAGCTTTTTCTCTAGAAATTCTTGTCTCACCATATCCGTCCTCAACTGCCTCTAGAGCAACTTCAATATCATCTCCAACTGAAATGTTTAATTTTCCCTCATTATTTCTAAATTCATCAATCGATATAACACCCTCAGATTTTAATCCTACATGAACGGTCACCCAATCTTTATCGACATCTAGAACTACTCCTGAAACGATTGAACCTGATTGCATGTCTAGGTTTTTTAAACTTTCATCTAACAAACTTGCGAATGACTCACTCATTTTAATATTTTCCTTTTTATAAGCTTTTTAGTAAAGCTCAATACTTCTTTTGGTGACATTTTAGATGAATCAATAATAGTCGCTTCATCTGAAGGGACTAAAGGTGATAAGGTTCTTGTTTTGTCCATTTCATCTCTTTTTTCAATATCAACAATAAGATCGCGCATATTAACTTCTTGGCCACGATTCTGCAACTCTTGAAATCTTCTATTTGCTCTTTCTGTTGCGGATGCGTCTAAAAAAATTTTAATCTTTGCCTCAGGAAATACTACTGTACCCATATCTCTTCCATCTGCAACAAGTCCAGGGAGCTTATAAAAAGATCTCTGGATAGTTAAAAGATCCTTCCTAGTCTTATCAAAGGTACTTATTTTAGAGGCAAATTTTGCTATCTTTTCGCTTCTTATTTCACTAGTAATTTCAATATTTTCATAAAAAATAATTGTTTCACTTTCAGATGCATCGAATATAAATTTATTTTTAATCTCATTTACCAAATCTAGGCTATCTATTCCTTTTAATTTTAAAAAAGCGTATGCCCTATACAAAAGACCGCTATCAAGTAAATGGAAATTAAATTCTTTTGAAATAGCTTTAGCAAGCGTTCCCTTTCCAGATGCTGACGGTCCATCAATGGTGATAATATTATTTTTCATAAATTTTCATTCCCAAACTATTCATAGTTTCTACAAAATTTGGATAAGAAGTTAATATGTTTTGACAATCTTTAACCATAATTTCAGTGTTACTTCTCAAAGATGCAATTAAAAAGCTCATTGCAATTCTATGATCACCATATGAATTTACATAATTTTTTGGCGTAATATTTTTATTTTGTCCAAATATTTTTATGCCATCATCATATAGTTGATAATTTACATTTAAAGCTTTCAATCCATCTCCAATAGCCTCTAATCTATCAGACTCTTTAACACGAAGTTCCGAAGCTCCTTTTATGCTGGTTTCTCCATTTGCAAAAGATGCTGCAATAGAAAATATAGGAATTTCGTCTATTATATTGGGTATTATTTCCTCAGGTACTTCAACTCCAATTAACTCTGACGAAAATACCTCTAAATCTCCTACATCCTCATTGCTTTTTTTTGTTTGATTAACAATATTTATATTTGCGCCCATTTTTTTAAGAAGTTTTATCAAACCTGATCTTGTCTGATTAAGACCAACATTTTTAATTAGAATTCTTGAATTTTTGGAAATCAAACATGCAACAATTAAAAATGATGCTGAA
>MDTB01124017.1_pt1 | contig 10579 bp, 10 predicted proteins | sample 811161 | NCBI WGS metagenome assembly MDTB01 (sample SAMN05326650, study PRJNA326480) | marine metagenome | isolation source: seawater | place: Mediterranean Sea | collected 2009
TGAATATAGATATTTTCTTTTTAATTTTTTTTACTAAATCTGAATTTGGTTCAAATAAAATAATATTTTTTATACCCATTCTTGCATAAGTATTAATACAAGAACCATTATGTGCTCCAACATGAATTACACCTCTAATTTTTTTTTTTGTTATTTTTTTTATAATTTTTATTTCTGAATAAAGCATTAAATTAATTTTTTTAATTTTTATTTAAATATTCTTTGTAATTAAAAATTGAGTCCTCAATGTTACCAGAGAAGACTAATTTACCTTTATGTAATACTGCTCCTTTGGTGCAAATTCTTTTTACTAGATCAAGATTATGACTTACAAAAATAAGGGTTTTTAAAAATTTTGGACTTGCTAACTTATTTATACATTTTTCACGAAAATTACCATCTATGGTGGCTAATAATTCATCTAGTAATAAAATTTCAGAAGGTAAAAAAATTCCCATACTAAAGCCTAATCTTGCCTCCATTCCAGTAGAAAATCTTTTAATTGGGACATCCATAAAATCTTTAAGCTCAGCAAAATCAAATATTATTTCCAGTTTTTCATCAATTATCTCTTTTTCAGCGCCCAATATAGAAGAATTAATAAGAATATTTTCTTTTGCAGTAAGTTCGGGTGCAAAACCAAATCCTGTTTCAAGCATACTTATAATTTTTCCATTTAATACAATCTCTCCACTAGATGGCAAAGTAATTCTGGAAATAATCTTTAATAAAGTACTTTTTCCACTCCCATTTTTTCCTAAAAAAGCAAGTTTTTCACCAGTATTAATTTCTAAATTAATGTTGTCCAAAGCATTAAATAAATTTTTTTTTTTAGTTAAAAAAATTGATTTGAAATTTATTTGATTTTTTGAGTATTCTTTTGTTAAATTTTTGATTGTTATCAAACTTGTCATTTTTATATTCTAAACAAAATCTATAAAATTTTTTTCTGATTTTTTAAAAAAAATAATACCAAATATGAATACTAACAATAAAATTAAAATAACATAAATAATTAAAATCATATCAAATGTGCCTGTTCCAAATAGTGAATATCTAAATAACTCAATTATAGTAGTCATAGGATTTAGCATTAAAAAAAATTTTATTTTATCGGGTGCTGCTGAAATTGGGTATGCTACTGGCGTCAAAAACATCAAGATTGTAAAAAAATATGAAATAAAATAATTTATATCTCTAAATTTAAAAGTGAATGAATTTAAAAATAAACCTACGCCCATTGAAAATAAAAGTGTGTAAAGATAAGTGGTTATTATTAAAAGAAGCGATATAAAATTAATTTGTAAGCTGTGTTTAAAAATAAATATATTAAATAAAAAAAATATAAAAAAATGTATAACAAACTTGATAGTATTGTTCAATATATATGAAAATGGAACAACTAGTCTTGGAAAATAAATTTTTCTAAAATACACTGAGCTTGTAAAAAAAAAATTAGAAATTTGAATTGTATTATTTTGAAAAAATAACCAAATATTCAACGCTGAAAAATAAAATAAAAAAGAAGGAACATCTTCAGTACTAATTTTTGCAATTCCTCCAAAAACAATTGTGAAAACAAAACTGGTAATGATAGGATTTATAAAAATCCATAATGGTCCAAATATTGTTTGTTTATAGGATTCTATAAAATCTCTTTTAAAAAAATAATAAATAAGTTTTTTATTTTTTAGTAGTTCAAATAATATCGAACTATTTCTTATTGAATCCTTATTGATGATTAAAAAATTTTTATTCATTAATTATTTATTTTTATCCATTTATTAGGGATTATATCTATAGTAGGAATATTATCATTAACCCATTTATTAGGAGCACAAATAATTTTTTTTTTGTTTTTACATAACCATGCACCCCACCAACTAAAAGAACTATTTGCTATAATAAAATGTTTACAATATGTCATAAGGTTCAAGTCAATAAATGGAGAGTTTGTATCTACAAAAATACAATTTTTTCTAAACATATTTATTTGTTTTACGTAATCTATGTCATCTGAAAATATAAAAAATTTTGGATTAAAAGTTTTTTTATTTATATACTCGAAACATCTTGCATAATAATCTTTAGATAAAATATCAAAGTACTGTTTTAGTTCTTTTGATATATAATCTCCTCTACGGACATGTACAGCGACTGAATTACAGTTTTTAATTTTATTAAAAAAATGGATAAATTTTTTATTTTTTGACATTGGAAAATTAAACAAATTTAAAATTTCTTTTTTGTTTTTCGAAAAGTATTTTTCACTTTGGTAATATCCAACCAATGTCATATTAGATTTAAATTTTTGATTAAATATTTCTTCATTGTAAACATATGGAGATATCTCAAAAATTTTTTGATCTAAAGAAAAAATTTTATTTTGGCCATTAGAAGTATTAAATAAAGATTTCTCTAAATTTAAAATTTGAATTAAATATATAATTTTTCTTTTGATAAATCTTATAAATTTATACTTTAAATTTAAAGTATTCTTAGTTTCAATTTTTAGTTTTTTTATTTGTGGAAATTTATTTAATTCAAATCTTCTAATACCATTTGAGTATCCTTCAGTATTAAATGAAATTTTTAATTTTTCTTTTTTTGCTAATAAATATGCTAAACTCATTTGAAATAATTGATTTCCAAGACCTCCCTGAAAATATACTGAAAGTTTTTTTTTCATCGATCAAATTTTTAACTTAGTTTTTTAAATTTCTTTAAATATATTATTTCGACTTTGTTAAAAATTTGTCATTAATATAACTTAGCCATTTATTGTTAAAATTATAAGATTTATCATCAAAAATAATATCAAAACTTGGTTTTCCAAAAATAATTTTATGAAATTTTAGTTTCCATTTTTTGATTTGATTAGTAGTAAATTCTTTATCAGATTTTTTAATTTTTTTTTTATCATCTGAATTCCTACCCATGTATCTAGCTGTATATATTTTAATAATATATCCCTCTTCATAAAGTTTATTAATTATTTTTAAAACCTTTTTTTTTGGTTTAGAATTCTTATAATTGCTACCAATAGTTTTACAAATTGTATTATCTAAGTCAAAACATAATATTTTTTTTTTATTCATACAAAACTACTTCAAGTTCGGTGATAAAATTGCAGACTCTTTTCTTAAAATTGGTATGTTTTTTATAATTGGATAAATAATACCAATCTCTTTGTTAAGATAGTATTCTTTTTTTTTACTTAGTTTTAGATTTGTTAACACACACCTATAATCTAGTTTTTCTTTTCTTGATTTATTTTTTTTTAATATAATAACGCCAGTTAAATTTTTAGGACTCATTGGAAAATTCAATAATTTGTATTCTAAAATTTTACAGTCTAATTTTTTGCATATTTTGTACAAATTTTTTATATATCCGAATTTATCCATCCTAAATTTATTTTTTTTTGGATTTAATTCGTATATCGGTTCAAATAAGATCAAATATTTATTTGTAACTCTTAAAAATTCTTTTAAAATTACTTCTTCTCGTCCACCATTTGGCTCCAAACTATGATTTGTATATATAATATCAACAGAATTACTTTTTAAACCAATTTGCTCCATATCTGACAAAAATAGTTTTGGATAAAAATTCCTTTTTTTAAAATTTATGTTAGCCAGATTTAATCTAGGAAATGAATAATCAAAACCAAAGAAAGATATATTCTGAAAATTTTTTTTTGATTTTGATATTATTTGACTCATCGTACTACCCTCGCCTATTCCTGGTTCTAAAATAGTATAGCCAGTTTTGATATATTTTTTAATAATTGAATATATTTCTTTATAGAATTTTAATAATGATGGATTCTTTTTGTTTTTAATATCGTATTTTTTGTAAGTTCCAGTTTGAAAAGCATAAGATATTATATTTATATCTTTCTTACTAAGACTTGTATTTCTTTTTAAATATAAATAATAATTATTTCTAAATTTTTTTAATTTTCTTAAAGTATTTAGATCCATTGATTATATTTATTTATTTATTTATTTTATTTATTTTTGATAAATCTGTTAGATATTGGTTACAATATTTTTGAATTAAATCGTCTTCAGAAATATTATTATTTAAATATTCCTTGTACCAATTTGCTGTAATATTTATAGAATTATAATGATTATAAATAGGTTTCCAGTTTAGTAATTTTTTACTTTTCAATCCTGAAATTACATATTTTTTTTCCTCATGAAATTTAATTTTTGAAATAAAAAATTTTCTTTTATAGCCAAATTCTTTACACATTAATTTAGCTAATTCATGAACGTTAATAGATTTTTTTTTATAATCTTTTGCAAAATTCCATCCATCAGAAAATTTTAAAGGTTTTTTATAAATCTTTTCTGCCAAAAGAACATAACCAAATAATACATCAAGAACATACTGCCATGGTCTTTTAGATTTTGGGTTTCTTAATTTAATTTTTTTTTTTATTTTTATTGAATTTATTATATCAGGTATAATTCTATCTTTGCTCCAATCACCACCTCCAATCACATTCCCAGCTCTAACTGTTGATATTCCTCTTTTTTTTTTCTCAACTTTAAGAAATGAATTGTAGTAACTCCTGGTTATTATTTCGCCACATGCCTTACTTGCACTGTAGGGATCATTGCCTCCAAGTGGGCTGTCTTCAGATAAAGATTTATTGGGATTTAAGGGATTTATCTTGTAACATTTGTCAGAGGTTACAATTATAGATGATTTTATAAATTTATTTCTCCTTATAATTTCTAAAATATTTATCAGACCAAAAATATTTGTATTATATGTTTCTATAGGATCATTATAAGATTCGCTTACTATTGGTTGTGCAGCTAAATGAAAAATTATCTCAGGTTTTTCAAATTTAATTATTTTATTTATATTATTTAGATTACAAATATCGCTTTTATAAAATCTATAATTCGTATTTTTTATTTTAGTTTTATTTATTCCTACTATTTGAGCTTTAAGTAAAGTCAATAAAGCAACTAACCATTTTCCTTTAAAACCACAAGAACCAATAATAAGTACTTTTTTGTTTTTCCAAAAATTTTTATTAATTTTCATTAATAAAAAAACTATTATTATTTTTTATTATATTTTTTAAATAATCTAAATCTCTTTTAGTATCTATACATTGCCATATACCTTTATGTTTATAGATGCTTACCTGATTTTTTTTAATAAAATTTTGTAAATAAGTTTCTTCTAACATTTGCTCTTTAGTCTCAATAAACTGTAATGCCTTTTTATTTAGAACAAAAAAACCACCGTTTATCCATGAATTATATCTTTTTTCATTGAAGGAAAAAATATTTCCATTTTTAAATTCTATTGATCCGAATCTTCCAGGAGGTCTAACAGACGTCAAGGTTATCATTTTATTATTTTTTTTGTGATGTTTTAACAGCAAATCGAGGTTTACATTTGAAAGCCCATCACCATAAGTTAAAAAAAATTCTTTTCCTTTAATATATTTTTTTACATATGTTAACCTTCCAATAGTTCCTGAATTTATACCTGTATCAATAAGTTTAATCTTAAAATTTTGTTTTTCCTTATTTAAAAATTTTAATTTATTTTTTGATATATCCACCTCAAAGTCATTATTATAGAAATTATAATTAAGAAAATATTCTTTTATTATTTCGCCTTTGTAACCCAGGCATATTATAAAATCACTTACACCATATTTAATATATAAATTCATAATATGAACAAGCAAAGGTTTGTTATTTATCCTTACCATCGGTTTTGGTATGGTATTTGTTATGTCACCAAGTCTCGTACCCATTCCACCAGCTAATATTACTGCTTGCATATATTTTAAACGGTTTCTATTTTTTTTTTTTTATAATAATAGTTAATACCAATAAAATTTATAAAATGATATATTTTTTAAAAAAAATTAAATATTTTTTAATTAATCATAAAACATCTGGTTCAATATACTTGTTTGTAAATTTAATTTTAAATGGAAAAATTATTAAAAATTTTTTTTTCAAATCAAATTTTCAAAATATTGGTAAATTTAAATCAAAAGTGAATATTTCAAATTTTGAAGAATTAAAATTACTTAAACATGATTATTATGATCATCCAAATATTCAAAGTTTTAGGAACTTTGATTTAAAAAATAGTAAATTTTTTTTCTTATCAAATGAACTTATACTAAAAAACTTTTTAACTAAAACAATTAAAATAAGATTATTTTACCCATCTAAGATAAATAAAAGTAATTTTTTTTTTAATTATGATAAGAATTGTCAAAATATAATTATTTGCGACAATTCAGATATTTTCAATAAATTTAATTTTGTCAATTTAAAAGATGCTGATTTAATATTTATAAGAAAAGATAAAAATTTCATTCTAAAGGATTTCACTAAATATAAATATGTTCAAGGAAGGATATTAAATTTAAATAATAAAGTACCTAATTACTATAGTTTATTTTCTAAAAAAAAAATTAATATCAATAAAACAATTAAAAAAAGAATAAGCGGTTTTTCCACGTTAAAAAGTTTGGATATTTACCCATTTGATCTCGCTTATGAGAGCGTATTACCTTATGTTGATGAATTTGTTTTGGGAATTGACACTTCCACTTTTAGTAAAAAATATAAAATAATTTTAGATAAATTTCTATCTAAAACAAAATATAGAAAAAAAATAAAATTAAAATTTTTTGATTTTAATTCTCAGACAACATTAGGTATGAGGGTAAGAGGAAGATGGATTACAGATGCAAACAACAAAATGATTAATGAATGCACAGGAGAATATTGTTTTTATATTCAAGCTGACGAGATATTTCAAAATATAAAAAAAAATTCATTTAAAAAATTATTTATCAATAATCCAAGTGAGATTTATTTTAAATTCTTGCATTATGTTTATAACCTTGAAACAATTATAGATCCAAAAAAAAGCAGTTATACAAGAGCCATAAGAATTTTTAAAAAAGATTTATATGCTGCTAGCCACGATGGTTTCTCTTTTCATAATCTAACCCCTTTTAGGCCAACATTATTAAATTCAAAATATCTTATTAGACATATTTCATATGTCTTTAATTATAAAAAAAAAATTAAAGAGCACTTCGAAAAAAAAGATGGATTACATATTAATCAATTATCTAAGAAACAATTTATAAATGATTATATAATTCCAAAAAAAGTTCATAATATTAAAAATGAATTAAATCATTTAAAATATTTAAGTTCTTATAAAAATCTACAATAATATTAATTAAAGAAAAATTAATGGATATATTTTTAAATTAAATGATTTTAATAATTAGTAATTAACATCGTAAATTTATTTAAATTGTTTGTAATTTAAATAAAATTTTCTTTTTTAAGTATTGTTTTAATATTTTTAATACTCAAAAATTTGTTTAAATTAGAATTATAACTAAATTTTTTTGGTATTTTTATTTTTTTAAATTTTTTTCTGTAATAACGTAATAAAATTGGATCTTTTGTTGGCAACAAAATATACTTATCTTTGAGTTCTAAAGCATTAATACTTTCAGATTCTGTCATCAATTCTTCGTGAATTTTTTCTCCTGCTCGTGTCCCAATAATTTTTAACTTTAATTCCTTTTTTAAAGATTTTGCTAAATCTATTACTTTTAATGAAGGAATTTTTGGAATAACTATCTCTTTACCAATAGAATTTTCTAAAGTCCATAGAACTAACTTTACTCCTTCCTCTATTGTTAAATTAAATCTTGTCATTTCTTTATCTGTAATTGTGAAATAATTATTTTTCATTTGTTTTAAAAAAATTGGTAAAACAGAACCTCTGCTTCCAAGCACATTTCCATAACGAACACAACTAAAGGAAATATTTTTTTTTCCAACAATATTATTAGCTGAAACAAATAATTTTTCCGCACATAATTTTGTTGCTCCATATAAATTTATCGGTGAAACAGCTTTATCGGTAGATAAACTGATAATTTTTTTTACACCTGTCTCAATAGCTGCATCGATAATATTTTGTGATCCTAAAATATTTGTTTTAACAGTTTCTATTGGATTGTATTCAGCGGCTGTAACCTGTTTTAATGCAGCAGCATGTATAATATAATCTACTTCCTCGAATGCACTTCTTAATCTTTGTTTATCTCTAACATCACCTAAAAAAAATCTTAAATTTTTATACTTTTTAAGATCATATCTTTCAGCCATCTCAAATTGTTTAAGTTCATCTCTGCTAAAAATTATTAATTTCTTAATTCCTCTAGAATTTTTTAATAAATAATTAGTGAATGCTTGACCAAAAGTCCCCGTCCCACCTGTTATTAAAATTGATTTATTTTTTAAAAATTTATTTTCCATTAGTCATTTTTATCCTTTAGCATCTTTTTTTAATATTAGAAATTATTAAGTTTTGAATTGTTAGAGATATATATTTTTGCTCTTTATGGGTTAATTCATAGTAAATCGGTATTGATAAAGCTTTTTTGAAAAAACAAATTGAATTAGTATTTCTTATTTTAATATCTTTTTTAAAATTAGAAAAGCTACTGGTAGGAATATAATTAATCTGAGCTACAATTCCATTTAATCTTAATTTTTTTAAAAGATTTAATTTTGAAATTTTAAGATTTTCAAAATTAATTAATATTATAAATAAGTGCCAACTATTATAATTTGGAAATTTATTAAAAGTAAAGTTTATTTCTGGTATTTTTTTAAGAGTTCTAAAATAATACTTGGCAATTTGATTTCTTTTTTTTATAAATTTTTTTAATTTATTTAATTGAGAAATCCCAACAGAACAAGCAACATCACTCAATCTAAAATTAAAACCAGTCTCAATGACATCATATTTCCAATTAAATTTTGATCTTTTAATACCGTGTGATCTATACAGTTTTAATTTTTCATAAAATTTCTTGGAGTTTGTTGTTATCATTCCACCTTCAAAAGTAGTAATAGCTTTTATTGGATGAAATGAAAATATTGAGAAATTTGAATGCTTGCTATTACCACAATTAAAATATTTTCCCTTGAAATTATATTTTGAGCCCAAAGCATGACATGCATCTTCAATCCAATAACAATTATATTTTTTTTTTATTTTAAAAAAAAATTCAGTATCAGAAATTAATCCTCCAAGTGGCATTGTAAAAAAAGCTTTTATGTTCCTTAAATTATTTTTTTTTATACAATCCATTAAATTTAAAGGACTCATCTGACCAGATTTTTTATCCACATCTGCAAAATAAATATTACATGAAAAAAATTTGCTTATATTTGCAGCTGCCACAAAATTAATGTCTGGTATTATTATGTTGTCACCTTTTCTAAAATTCAAACATAAAGCTACTAAAAAAATTGCTGAGGTTCCGCTATTGCAACTTATGGCATATTTAGATCCTACAAATTTTTTAAACTTTGTTTCAAACTCCTTAGGTTTATTTCCTGTTGTTAAAAAATTTGAATTTAAAGTTTTTTTTACACTTTCTATATCTTTTTTATCTATTGAGTGTTTCCCATAAAATATAGTTTTGTTCATTTTAATATTTTTAAAAAAATTATTTTAAAGGGAACTTAATATAATTCCTCAATAAAGCTAACTCTAAATTAAAAAATGCTATCTAAATATTATCTATTGATTATTTAAGATAAAAATTTCTGATCAAGTATACTTAGTATATTATTATTTAATATTTAGAGTTAAAATAATTTAATTAATATTCAATTTGGGGTTAAACCAATCTAAATTATGAATAATTTTTCCAAAAAATTTGGCCCCTTCTAAAGTGTAGTGACCATAATCAAAAAAAATTTTAAAACCATCATTGGTAACCCCATAGCATATTTTAGAGTCTTTTTTGCATTGATAAATTTGTTTATAAATTAATTCTATATTATATTTGTCTGCAATCAACTTTAGATTTTTATTAATGTTATTTGTTTGCTCTTCATCTCTGTTATTAAAATAATATTTATTTATCAATAATCTTTTCTTTTCATTTAAATTTTTATCTATCTGAAATAAACTTTGGCTGTTTTTAATTAAATAATAATCAAATAAAGTTAGATTATAATATTTTTTATGCTTAAATAAATTTTTATATAAATTTGAATTTGAAGTTAAAATTAATTTTTTTTTATTTTTAAAAAAAATAATAAATTGTTCGAGTTTGTCAAAACTATCTTCAAGAAAATAATCAGAAATTAAAATTATATCTGATTTTTGATATAATTTACTTTTTTGAAATTTGAATAACATTTCATCATTCATATTTCTATCAAAATGCAGAGCTTTTATATCTTTATTATTTCCATACCTAATAAAGTTATACTGTTTAAATAAATCTTTATTTAATTCAAAACTATTAAATAAATCTTTTGAATGACTATCGCCAATAATTAAAACATTAATTTTACCATTTTCATCAAAGACATTGCTCTGTTTTTCTACTAGTTTCCAGCTATTTTTTTGTAGTTCCTCATTAAAAATATTATTTTTAAAATATATTGATCTATACTTATTTTTAAAACCATCCTTTAATATAATCGTAGTACAAAAAATTATTAAGAATAATGAAACATAA
>MDTB01157750.1_pt1 | contig 10579 bp, 11 predicted proteins | sample 811161 | NCBI WGS metagenome assembly MDTB01 (sample SAMN05326650, study PRJNA326480) | marine metagenome | isolation source: seawater | place: Mediterranean Sea | collected 2009
GTAAATATGGCAAAAATAAGGCAGATATTTCCTGATATTCCTAACCACGGAGTGTCTATTGATAGTCAGGTTGAAATTGATGCTCACTACATGGGCTACCTACAAAGGCAGTCTAAAGATATAAGTTCATTTAAAAAGGATGAGTCAGCTGTTATACCTGAGACCATTAAGTATGAGATTTTAAGTGGGCTTTCGAACGAAATCAAAAGCAAGCTTATAAAGGTTAAGCCAAAAACACTTGGACAAGCAATTAGAATAGATGGAGTGACTCCAGCAGCTATTATAATACTTCTTTCCCACATAAAGAAACTGAGATATAAAGCTTCTGCTTGATGCAGGAGCCAGAAGTTATAAAAATTCTTCAAAAAGAGCTAAAGTTTACTGATCAGTCGATTGATAAGCTTAAGATGTTTGAAGCTGAGGTTTTAAATGCTAATAAAAAGTATAATTTTATTGCAAAAAGTACAGAAGGCTCTATCTGGTCCAGGCATATTTTAGATTCTGCTCAATTAGTAAAATATATAAATTTTAAGCAGGGATCTCTATCGGATTTAGGATCTGGAGCTGGTTTTCCTGGACTGGTTCTCGCTATATATAATCAAAACTTCAATTTTCACGTGAAATTATATGAAAAGTCCCCAATTAAAAAAAATTTCTTAGATGAGATGATAAATAAGCTGAAGATAAAAGCAGTTTCGTATCGTAATGTTTTTGATGGCAAAATCGAATCAGACTATATTGTGAGTAGAGCTTTTAAGAAATTAGATAAAATTATACAAGTTTCACGTGAAATAGCGAAAAAACCCCATAAATTGATCATTTTAAAGGGACAAAATGCACAGGAAGGGGCAAATAAAGCTTTTAAAAGTCAGAAATTCTCTTATAAATTTGAATCAAGTATGACTGATGAGAAATCAAAAATAATTATTGCAGAAATTGTTTAATGACTAATATTATTTCAGTTATAAATCAAAAAGGTGGAGTAGGCAAAACCACGACTGTAATAAATCTCGCAGCTTCACTGTCCATAATGGGTCAAAGTAATCTTGTTATAGATTTAGATCCCCAAGGTAATGCCACAACAGGTTTTGGAAAAAACAATAATAATGAAGACAACAATGTTTACAATCTTTTAATTAAAAAAATAAATTTAAAAGAAGCCATCCAAAAAACTAAGATAAATAATTTAGAAATTATAGGATCGCACGTAAATTTATCTGGCCTTGAAGTAGAGACCGCTAGTGATGCTAAAAGAGCATTTGTTTTAAAAGAAATATTGTCAGGTGAAAAACAAAACATACTTCAAAAATATGATAACATATTTATTGATTGTCCTCCGTCCTTAAGTCTTTTAACAATAATGTCTTTGGTTGCTTCTAACGAATTATTAGTTCCACTCCAAACAGAATTCTTTGCTCTTGAAGGAATAACTCAGTTGGTAAAAACAATTGATAGAATTAAAGAAAACCTTAATCCAACGCTCTCTATAAGGGGTATACTTTTAACAATGTTTGATAAGAGAAATAAACTTTCTTCAGAGGTTGACCGAGAAGCAAGAAATTATTTTAAAGAAAAAGTTTATCAAACAGTTATTCAAAGAAATGTAAGATTGTCAGAGGCCCCATCGCATGGTTTGCCTTGTGTAATTTATGATAAAAATTGTGTAGGCAGCAAATCATATTTTAAATTGGCAGAGGAATTTTCAAAAAAAAATAAAGTAGAAAGCGCTGCATGAGCACAATTAAGAAAAAAGGCTTGGGAAGGGGTTTATCTGCTTTATTTGGTGATGTCGCGCCACAATCAACTGCAAAAAATAGCGAAACTAAAAGAGTTTCTATAAGCGATCTTACTAGAAATCCTTATCAGCCAAGGGAAACTTTTAATGAATTTAAATTAAATGAATTAGCAAATTCAATAAAGAAGAACGGTATTATTCAGCCGATTGCTGTGAGGCCTAAAAAATCAGAAGCTGGAAAATATGAGATAGTTGCAGGTGAAAGAAGATGGTTAGCTGCTCAAAAAGCTGGACTTCATGATATCCCTGTGAACGTTTTAGACTTAAGTGATGTAGAGTCCTTAGAAGTTGCAATTGTCGAAAATATACAAAGAGATGATTTAAACCCTGTAGAGGAGGCTAAGGGATATAAAAGATTGTCGGAGGAATTTAATTATGATCATGAGAACATCTCCAAACTAATGTCAAAAAGCAGAAGCCATGTTAGCAATACTTTAAGACTTCTGACTTTACCAAATGATATAATAGGTATGCTTGAAGAAGGCACTTTAACATCTGGTCAAGCAAGGCCTTTAATCGGACTTGCTAACGCTTCACAAATTGCTGAAGAAATAGTCGCAAAAAATTATAGTGCTAGAAAAGTTGAGTATTTAGTTAAGTCAAAGAAGAGTCAAAATTTAAAACATAAAACTTATGATGCCGACATCATAAAAGTTCAAGATCGAATAGAAAAAATACTTGGCTTAAAAATAAATATAATTAATAAAAAAAATAATTCTGGGAAGATTACGATTGAATATAAAAATTTAGATCAGTTTGAGTTAGTATCTGATTTACTTACGAAGGATTAGCTTGCTCGCATATATCTAATAAAAGTTTCTTCAAAAGTGTATTCTTATTAACAATAGAGTTTGACTTAATTGTAATCTCTAAATTGTAACATTTGTTTAAAATTTCCCTAATTTTTTTCTTATTCCATCTTTTAATTTGAGAGATAAAAATTGGCTTATCTTTCCAAAATATTGGTGGTTTTAAATTAGTTAACTCAATGTCTATGTTTGTATTTTTAGAAAGATCTATTAGCTCACAAAGTTTATTTAATCTTTGATTGATAATGTTAAGATATAAGATATTTTTTTCTGGGTCTAATACCGTATCTCCCAGTAATTTATTAGTTTTTACTTTGTTCCCTTGTATAGCCGCGTCCTTTAATAAGTTAAAATCATCATTTGATTTTAAGTTTAACAAGGTCTCTAGTTTAACTTTTTCAATTATTTTATTATTAAAATATGTTTGAATTTTGCTTAATTCATTTTCTAACTTGACCCTATCAAGACCACAACTATCAATAATTAAATTAATATTTTCAGCGGATACCCCTTTAAACTCTTTTAATTTATTTGTAATGATTTTTTTGATTGTGATTTCATTATCTGCATAACATGGCAAAATTCCTAAATTATTAGACTTTTCGAAATAAACTCTTATTTTTGATTTTTTATCCAGTAATTCAGAAAATAAAAATATTTTTTGCGAATCTATTTTTGGTTCTATTTTTTTCAGTAATTCGAGAATTTTATCATTAACTTGATTTATAAAAAAAACTTTTCTTTCATTAAATAAAGAAATATTTAATAACTCTCTAAAAAATTCTTCTTCATTTTTTAGAACATCTTCTTGATTAAAATTTACGAATTCAGATTTTGAGAATTTTTTTTTAATTTGGCTTTTAAGATCATTCTTTAATCCTAAATTCTCGCCATAAAGCAATAAAATATTATTTTTCAATATCTCAATATTTTGTTCAACTAAATAGCTTTTATAAATCATTTAAATTTGATATTAAATTTTCTAGAATTTCATCTGCAAGACTATTGACTAAAGAGTTAACCAAATTTTTCTCGTTATTTAACGTGTCAGAAAACCTGGTTGAAACGCTATAATCTCCAGTTTTAGATAAAGAGAATTTACCTTCCTCACCTATTTTTAAAGATTTGTATTCAATATCTATTGTTATTCTAATTTCGTATTTTGTTATTTGATTACTTAAATTCTTTTCCTTAACAGTTTTTTCTTTTTTTGAATTTATAAGTACCGTGACCTGGTCCTCACTATTTTCTTTTGAACTACCTAATATTTTCTTTTTAAGTTTATAATTTATTCTTTTATCACCAGAAGTTATTATTTCAGTTATATTAAAATTGGTATCTAAATTAACTACTTTAAATCCACAATTAGAAAAAACAAAAAAGCAAATAATTAAATATGTTATTTTTAATTTCATTATTTAATTATATAATTTATAATTTTATCTTTAACAAAAATAGTTTTAAATATTTTCTTATTTTCAATAAATTTTTTTGCTTTTGAACTAGATAATACGACCTCATTAATCTTTTCTTTCTCTGTATTTTTTTTTATGGAAATTATATCTCTTGTTTTTCCATTCACTTGTATTGCAAACTTAATTTTTTCAATTAAATCTCCCTTTATTTCTGGCCACTTATCAATATTTTTACAGTTTAAAATTTCTAAACATTCATAAGCCAAATGAGGCGTGAATGGTATCATTAGTTTCATGATCTTTGTTACATTGTTTATTAAGCAATCGTTACTTAATTCTTTCTCTAAATGTTTATTAAATAAATTGTAAGACTCATAAAAATGAGCGATACTTACATTAAACTTAAACTCTTCAACAGATTTATCAATTTTATTTACTAAGTTGTTTATCTCTAAATTAAAATTTTCTATTATTTTTTGATTTTTTGTCTTTTCTTTTCTTTTGGCTATAAGTTGATTTAAATTCCAAATTCTTTGTAAAAATTTATTTGCAGAAACTACTCCTATATCAGACCATTGAACATCTTTTTCTGGTGGACTATCAGACAATATAAACCATCTTACTGAGTCTGCTCCATATTTTTTGATCATAGTTTCAGGGTCAATAGTATTTTTTTTTGATTTAGACATAGACTCAGAAGGACCCACAATTACTTTTTCTTTAGTTTTTTTTTTTACTACTGAATTACTAGAGGATCTTTCAACCTCATATGGATAAAGCCAGTTACCCTTCATATCCCTGTAAGACTCATGACAAACCATTCCTTGCGTAAACAAATTATTAAAAGGTTCGGTTATATCAATATTTTCATAAATATTGCTTATACCTTTTGCAAAAAAACGAGAATATAAAAGATGCAAAATAGCATGTTCTATACCACCAATATATTGATCTACCGGCATCCAATATTTAACTTTGCTTACATCGAATGGAGCACTTGTATTCTGTGGTGAGCAAAATCTATAAAAGTACCAAGAAGAGTCTACAAACGTGTCTAGCGTATCCGTTTCTCGTTTAGCTCGTTCACCGGTTTTTTTGTGCACTGTATCTTTCCAAGATGGATGAGACTCCAGAGGATTACCTTTTGAGTTTAAATCCACATCTTTAGGTAAAAGTAATGGTAATTCGCTCTTTTCAACTGGTACAACGCTACCATCTTTTAAATAAATCATAGGAATTGGACAACCCCAATAACGTTGTCTAGAAATACCCCAATCTTTTAATCTAAAAAATGTTTTTCTTTTTCCCAAATTCATTTTTTCAATTCTATCAATTATTATTTCTTTCCCTTTAACTATGTCTAAACCATTTAAAAAATCAGAATTAATGATTTCGCCATTTCCTGTATAAGCTTCTTTTAAATCTTCTTTTTTACCATCAGAGACAACTTTAGTAATTTCTAAATTAAATTTCTTTGCAAAATCAAAATCTCTTTGGTCATGTGCAGGACATCCAAAAACAGCTCCAGTTCCATAATCCATTAAAACAAAGTTAGCGAAATAAATTGGAATTTTTTCGTCTTTTTTAAAAGGATGTTCTACGAATAAATTAGTATTAAAACCTATTTTATCTGCATTTGCTAAAGCTTCTTCTGTAGTCCCAGTTTTGTTACAATCTTCTTTAAATTTTTTAAAAGATGTTTTATTAAAAAATTCTTTGCTTAAAGGGTGATCACTTGATAAGGCAAGGAAACTTGCCCCAAAAATTGTGTCTGGTCTAGTTGTAAAAACTTTAATTTTATTTTTACTATTTACTATTTGGAAATCTATCTCACATCCAAATGATTTTCCTATCCAATTTTTTTGCATAAGTTTTACTTTTTCTGGCCATCCTTTTAAATTATTCAAGTCTTTCAGAAGTGAGTCGGCGAATTTAGTGATATTAAAAAACCATTGAGATAATTTTTTTCTTTCAACTATTGCATTAGATCTCCAACCACGACCATTAATTACCTGTTCGTTAGCAAGGACTGTTTTTTCCTCAGGATCCCAATTCACATAAGTTTCTTTTCTAGAAACTAGACCATGATTATAAAAGTCAATAAACAATTCTTGTTGATGTTTATAATAATTTTTATCGCAAGTAGAAATTTCTTGATCCCAATCAATTGATAAACCAAGTAATTTTAATTGATTTCTCATAGTTTCAATATTTTTATTTGTCCATTCTTCAGGATGAAGATTATTTAATTTTGAAGCATTCTCAGCAGGCAATCCAAAAGCATCCCACCCCATAGGATGTAAAACATTAAAACCATTTAAGAATTTGTAACGAGCCACAACATCTCCAATTGTGTAATTTCTAACATGCCCCATATGGATTTTACCTGAAGGATAAGGAAACATCTCTAGACAATAAAATTTCTTACCATTTTTATTGATAAGTTTTTTTTTAGAGAATACTTTTTGCCATTTCTTTTCAATTACTTGAAAATTAAATCTTTCCATTAGTTTCTAATTTCTAATTTTTTTTATTCTTTTTTTCTTTATCGAACAATGCAGCTTTTCTTAGTATCGTGGCATTTAATTCGTCTTCGATCCTTGAACTAGTAATGACTTGAGTAGCGCAGTTGTTAGTAGATGTACAAGTTTTTTCATGCACAATAATTTTTAAACTATTTGATGTAATTTCATTTGATAAAAATCTTATTGTAATTTTAATAGATTTTTTTGAGTTTTGCGTGTCTGTGTACCAATCAGTAATAATTATTCCCCCAGAATAATCAACAGTGGTCATGGGTAAAAAATCTAGAGTTTCCAAAGACGCTCTCCACATTGGATTCGAAGAACTAAATTCAAAAGATCCCCCTTTACCTTTACCTATAAGACCACCTAAAGAAACACCTCTACCTTCTTCAACGTTTTTTCTTGCCTTAGCTTTTGCACCATCAGGCCTTTGTCTTTGATCAACTTTTTCGTAAAAACCACAAGAAGTTGTAAATGAAATTAGTAAAAGCAACAAAAAAGCTTTATTTAATAGGGAATACACAGAAAATTTGTTAAGCATATAGTTTAAAGTGTTTTAGCACGTATTACAGAAATTTAGTAAAAAAAGCAGAGATATGTGTTGTATTTTTGACACACATAATAAAAAAGATGTGATTTTGTTTGATAAATAAAGCAAGTAGCAACTGGTATTGATAAGAAGTTAGCAATAACAAATGTTATTAATAACAAAAGGAAATAAAATGACAAAAATATCAAAAATATTTGTTGTAATTGCATCTTCTTTATTTATGTCTGTAGCATCAATAGCTGGTGAATTAGCTGTTTCAGGTTCATCTAATGCTTCATACTTAGTAAACGGTGGTGGAAGTAACAACAATGATAAAGGTCTTGGTATCTCTAACGAATTGAAGTTCGCAGCTTCTGGTGAGTTAGACAATGGTTTCACTTGGAAATACCACATGGAGTTAGATCCAAATGGCGGTGGAACAACAGACAACGATGATACTGCATTAACAATTAATACAAACGGCATGGGTACAATTGGTATCTTTGATTCAGAAGGTGGTTTATCTACTGAGTTAGGTTACGGTATCGGTGCAGTTGGAACTGGATTAGACTACGCAAACACAATGGCGTCATCAGGTCATACTGGATTAAACATGGGACTAGACGTATCTAGTCACCCGAACGTTCAGTATCACTTACCAAGTGATATGCTACCATTCGGTTTAACTGCTAAAGTTGGTTACGTACCAAACGCAGGCGATGGTGACTCTAACAGCTACAAAAACTCTGGCGGTGAAAACACTAAAGGAGCAACAGGAGACTCGTTAACACAAATTCAGTTAACAGCTGCTCCTATTGACGGTTTAAAAATCGGTGCTGACTACGCAAGTGCTGAAAATGAAACTGGAGTTGTAGACCAAGAACTAACAGGTGGTAACTATTACGCTCAATACGCAATAGGAAACATTAAAGTTGGTTACATGAAAGGTTACAAAGAAAGCGGTAAGGCAACTTACGCTGACGGTGACGGATCTTCTTATGATTCATACGAGTACGATGCTATGGGTATAGAATTTGCATTAAATGATGCAGTTACTCTATCATTCGATACGACTAAAAATGAAGCAAAAGATAAAGGTCAAATCGCTGTTGGAAACGCAACTAGAACAACACACACTGTAGAAATGGAAGCTGACACAATGCAAATAGCTTACAATATCGGTGGTGCTACTCTTGGATTATTCAACGTAGACGCATCTAACTCTCAGTTTACGTCTGGAAGAAATGAAACTAAAACTATAGCTTCAATATCTATGGAGTTCTAATTATTTAATTAATTAGATATTTGATTAAAAAAGCCGGCTTATAATGGCCGGCTTTTTTTTTATTTCAGATAAAATAGCTATCCCTGTGCAATTAATATTTCTTAAATGATTTAGTTTATCTAATTTAATTCCACCGAGTGGTACGAGATGTTTTGGATAATACGAAAGAAATTTGTTAAATTTGCTTATTCCTAAAAAGGGAGATTTTTTATCATAATCGACCCTAAATAATTTTGAAAACAATACGGAATTACATCCTTGTAGCAATTTTAATGCTATTTCATTTTGGTTATGTGCAGAGCCTAAAATATCGAAATTTTTTCTCCTTAAACAAAGAGCTTTAAAAGATTTATTGAACGATGATAAATAAATACCGTCTGAATTTACCATAATACAAAGCTCGATATTATTGGCAATATAAAACTTAATAGATTTAACGCTGCATTTTTTTTTAAAATTCTTTATTTCCGTTAGATTTTCTGGGTTATTTTTATATCTATAAATTATACAGAATTTTCCTCGTTTTTTTATGTTTTTTAAATCTATATCTTTGATACTTTCAATAATTAAAAAATATTTTTTTTTGATTGTAAACATATGAATATAATAATTGAAAGATTTGATAAAATAAAATCTATTATTGCTTCAGCGAAACCAATTAACCCAGTTAATATCATTGCTGTTAGCAAAACTTTTTCTATAGATCATGTTCAGCCACTTATAGATCATGGGCATAATCATTTTGGCGAAAATAAAGTTCAGGAAGCCTCAGCTAAATGGTCAGAAGTTAAAAAATTAAAAAAAGATTTAAAATTGCATATGATAGGAAAACTTCAAAGTAACAAGGCAAAAGATGCCTTAAAACTCTTTGATTATATTCATTCTTTGGATAATCAAAAACTTGCAGACACTTTATCTAGACATCAAAGTAATTTAGGAAAAAAACTAAAATATTTTATTCAGATTAATATCGGAAATGAAATTCAAAAATCAGGACTACCTGTAGAAGAGTTAGACGATTTTTACAATTACTGCATAAATGAAATCAACCTTAAAATTATAGGGCTAATGGTTATACCTCCAAATGACGAAAATTCTGAAAAATACTTTAAGTCTTTGCACGAGTTAAATAAATCTCTTGCTCTAAAAGATTTAAGCATGGGGATGTCAGCAGATTATATTAATGCAATTAAACATGGATCAACATTTGTAAGAATTGGAAGTTCTATTTTTGGGAAACGATCTTAACCTTAGTATTAATTTTTATTTCCTTAAGCATTTTTAAAAGTTGTGTTTTCCCAATCGCAATGCAGCCTATTGTTTTTTTATAATCTTTTTTTGCGACATGAATAAATATAGCACTACCTTTGTTTTTCCTAATTGGATCCATATTATAATTTAAGACTAGTATAATATCGTAGGTGTTTTCTTTCTTAAAAAGTTTTTCATGTCCATAATTAAACGGAAGATATATGAGCTTGTTATATTTCTTAGACCTTGGATCATCGCACCAACCCATATTTTTTTTTATGAATATTTTTCTTAAATTAGTTTGAATTTTTCTGACTCTATCTTTTCTGTATAAGATAAATTTGATCTTAAATTGACCTATTGGTGTTATTAAATCACCTTCTTTTTTTTTATATCCAATTCCCCTTTTACCCACAGCACATTTTACTTTATATTGGCCAAAAGTAAGATATTTTTTATTTATTAAAATATGCACAAGTTAAATGTTCTAATTTTTGGACCTTCTTCATTTATCGCTACATTAGATGAACTAAAACCATTTTTAAAGTTTAATCCTTTTACAGACAATTTAAATAAAGAATATGAAGTTATTATAATTCATCATGAAGCTTTAAAAGATAAAAATAGTAAAAATTTTATTGAGAAATCTAGTGCTATCAAAATCTACGCCTCTAGAAAAAAAGACTCATCTTGTAGTTATGATGCTCATCTGGAGCTTCCAACAAGTTTAAAAGAAATTAATGCTATAGTAGAAAATATAGCCGCAAAATTTAAATTTAGTAAAAATTCCTCAATAAAAATAAAAAATTATCTATTAAATAAGAATGAAAAAAAATTATATAAGCAAAGCAATTTTGTTATACTGACAGAGAAAGAAATCCAGCTTCTCGAATTATTTTTAAAGGAAAAAAAAGCGATTTCAAAAGATAATATTTTATCTGTAGTTTGGAATTATTCAGCAGATGCAGAC
>MDTB01030540.1_pt1 | contig 10578 bp, 9 predicted proteins | sample 811161 | NCBI WGS metagenome assembly MDTB01 (sample SAMN05326650, study PRJNA326480) | marine metagenome | isolation source: seawater | place: Mediterranean Sea | collected 2009
AAAGAAAAAAATACAATATTAGTAAATGAAAATATTTTTAATAGTTTAAATTTAAACTTAAATGAAAAAATAAAAATTCAGGATCAAATATTCACTGTAATAGGAGTTATAAAATCTGTACCAGATGTTAGTGGCTTTGTGGCATTTGGAGATTTTGCTATTGCAGGAAAACAAACTCTAAATCTTTTAAAATTAAATAATCTAGGCAGTTTTTTAAATTACGAATATAAAGTTAAATTTAAGCAAAACGATAATATAAAAACAACAAGAGACAATATAATTAAGATTTTTAAAAAAGATGATAAAGTTCAAATCAGATACCCGGAAAACTCAGCGAGTGGGCTAAAAAGGGTTATAAATAATTTTTCCCAATTCTTGTCTCTCGTATCAATTAGCGCAATGCTAATAGCAGGTATTGGAATTTCAAATACTTTACTGTCATTTGTAAACAAGAATAATATGTCTATAGCTGTCAAAAAAGCATTAGGATTTAATTCGAGTATTATTAAATCTATTTATTATGTTCAATTATTTATTTTACTTATTGTTGTTTGTATATGTGCATATGTATCTAGTTTTTTTTTAGTTCCAATTGTCGGTTTTTATTTAAGTGAAAATCTTGGTCTAAATATCGAACCTATCTTTTCGTTTTTAAATTTTACAAGAATTTTTTTGGTAGGACTACTAGTGCTAACCATTTTTTCTATACCAACAATAAATGCCATAGAACAAGTAAAAGCATCAAGTTTATTTAAAAATGTATTCCAAAGTTTAAAATTTAAATATACAAAAAAGTCATCTGCTATAAGCTTAATATTTTTATCAATACTAATCTCGATTTTTATATTTGGCTCTGACAAACCTATTATTAGTTTAGCTTATTTTGGTGCTTTTTTTATTTGTTTGTCTATATTTTTTTTATTATCTAAAGTAATAATATTATTTTTAAATAAATTTAAAAATAATCCTAATATCTCTTTTAAAGTCAGTATAAAAAATATTACTCAATCTAAAGGTATTACCCCGATAACAATTATGTCATTAGGGTTAGGTGTAACATTACTATTTACTTTAGCATTGGTGGGAGAAAATTTTAAACGAGAAGTTTCTAAGTCTATACCAGAAATTGCCCCAGATTTTTTCTTCATTGGTATACAAAATAATGAACGTGAAATTTTTTTAAGAAAAATTAAACAAATGGACAATAACGCTAATGTTGAGGTCGTTCCAATCGTCTCTCATGCATTAGAGAAAATTAATGGTATTGACCCGAAAACTTATATATCACCTCAAAATAACAGCTATTGGGTCATTGAAAGTGAGAGAAGATCGTCATGGGCTGATGAAATTCCAGTGGATAATCCTCTAACTGAGGGTGTTTGGTGGGATTTGACTCAGCCGGATAAATTGCAAATATCTTTAGACGCTCAAGTGGCTAGAGATTTTAATGTAAAATTAGGAGATATTTTTACTCTTAACATTTATGGAAAAAAGATAGAGGGCGAAGTCAAAAGTTTTAGAGCTGTTGACTACCGTGACTTATCGATAAATTTTGCTATGTTATTTAATCCACAGTTTGCAAGCAATATACCTCATGAATATTTGGCGACTGCTAAGTTTTCAAATAAAAATAAATTTGAAGAAACTAAATTATTAATTACACTTCCAAGTTTATCTATAATTAAGATAAAAGATTACTTATCAAAAGTAACAAATGTATTGAACAAAGTATTTGTTGCAGTAATATTAATTTCTTCAATCACAATAATAATTGGGTTAATTGTGATTTCTAGTGCAGTAATTGTTCAAGGAAAAACTAAAGAATTTCAAAATTTAATCTTTAAAATATTAGGTTTTTCAAGAAAAGAAGTGATAATTTCTGTCATTATTGAATTTTTATTAGTTTTTTCTTCAATAATTTTAATCGCAATTTTATTTGCAATTATTGGGTCTTATTATGTAATAGAGGATATTTTTAATTTAACATGGGAGATAAATTTAAATTTGATTATAAATATTGGTTTAGGCATTGGAGCAATTACTTTAATTTTAATAATGTCCACAAATTACAAATATTTAAGTCCTAAGGTTTATCCGCTCATAAGAAATCAATAAATATTATTTTATTTTTGTGATCTTTTAAAGCACTCAACAGTATTTTTTAATAAACATGCAATTGTCATTGGACCAACACCGCCAGGCACAGGAGTTAAAGCGCTTGCAACTTTTGATACTTGATCAAAGTCTACATCACCAACTATACCCTTGTCTGTTTTATTAATTCCAACATCAATTACAATTGCTCCTTTTTTTACCCAGTCTCCTTTAACTAATTCAGGTATACCAACAGCAGCGACAATTATATCTGCCTCTAAACACTCAGCTTTTAAATCTTTTGTTTTTGAATGCGTAATTGTAACAGTGCAATTCTCTCTCAATAAAAGCTGTGTCATCGGTTTTCCGTTTAAGTTTGATCTCCCAACTATTACAGCTTTTTTCCCATTTAGGTTTGGCTCAACTTTTTTTATAAGTAAATAACAGCCTAATGGAGTACAAGGAACTGAGCTTTCATAACCAGATGACAAATTTCCAACATTCATAGGATGAAAACCATCAACATCCTTACTAGGATGAATAGTTTCTATAACTTTTTGTTTATCAATATGTTTAGGAAGAGGTAATTGAACTAAAATTCCTGAAACTGTATCATCTTTATTTAAATCTCCTATTTTTTCCAAAATAGTTTTCTCCTCAACTGTGTCTGGGTATTTGATAACATCAGATTTTAATCCAACTTCGACTGCAGATTTTTCTTTATTACGAACATAAATTTGACTAGGTGTTAGATCGCCAATTAAAATTACCGTTAACCCAGGTGCTTTGTTATATTTAGACTTAAGCTGAGCGACCTCGTTTTTGAGTTCATTTCTTAATTCGGCAGCCTCTTTTTTTCCGTCAATTAAATTCATAGATATTTAAAAAATCACTGGTGCGATATAAATCTTCATACACATTTCTATAAACCATAGCAACAATAGAAGTATTACTGGAGAGATGTCAAATGCACCCAGGTTTGGTAGAAAACCTCTAATTACATTTAAAATTGGGCCCGTTAAACGATAAGTAAATTCTAAAATTGAGTAAACAAATCTGTTTGAGGTATTTAAAACATTGAAAGCTACAAGCCAGCTTATTACGACGTTTGCAATTACAACATAACTATAAAGTTTAATAATTTGCAGCACTAAATAGAATAATGCTATCATTTTTTTTCTACATAGATTGACTGACTTGGAAAGGCAAAAGATGCACTATTGGTTTCTACAATTTCTTTTATTGCTAAAGCAAGTCTTTCCTTCACTTGAAGGTATTCACTCCAACGATTTGTTTTAGTGAAACACCTAACATACATGTCAATTGAGCTATCCGAAAATTTATCAATCCTAACAGAAACACCGACAGATACGTTAAAATCATCGTGATTATTTATGTAATCTTCAATTTCATTTCTAATCTTTTTTAATTGATCTACTGTAGTGTCATACTGCAAAGTTATAATCCAACTAATTAACCAATTTGTTTTTTGACTCACATTAATTACAGCGTTCTCCGCAAATTGAAAATTTGGAATAATAGCTAATGATTTATCAAATTTTCTTATAACTGTTGACCTAAAACCTATTTTCTCAACTATGCCTTCGATAATTCCCTCTACAATTATCCAATCACCAATCTTAAATCTTTTCTCTACCAAAACCAAAATTCCTGAAATAAGATTTTTGAATAAATCTTGAGCCCCTAAAGCTACTGCAACACCAAATAATCCTAAGCCCGCTATTATAGGACCAATCTTAATACCCCAGAGTTCGAGAACTGCTGCAGCACCTAAAATAAAAATTAAAATTTTGAGAGATTTTATTATCCAACCTATCAATTCTCTTGTTAATAATTTATCCAATCCACTTAGTACATAAGATATTGGTTCAATAATTTGGTGAATTGTCCAAAATAATAAAATTGTTATCAACGTTCTATTTATATTATCTATAAAGGATCTTGTTTCCTCAGCGAAAGTTATATAATAGCTTGCAAAGAAAAAGCCTAATACAATTGGTAAAAACTTTGCAGGACCATCCATAGCTTTTACAAAAGTATCATCAAGCTTGTTTGTGGTTTTCTGTGATATAATTTCAAGTTTTTTTATAATTAGCTTACTTATCAAGCCCCTAAAGATTAAAAATATAAAAAAAATTCCGAGTCCTACCAAAATTTGAAAAAAATCAACTCCAATTATTCCTTTTTTCCAAACGGACAAAAAAAGTTCCTTAAAATTATTAAAAATATCCATAACTAAATTTTATATAAAAAAAACTCCTCTTCACCAGGATTAAATAAAAATATTTTTTTCCATTTTATTTCATTTAAAACAGAAGAAGTTTTTTCACCAATACACATTAGATTAGTGTTCATCCAACAGTCAACTAGTTCGTATTTTTTTATAATGTTTAACAAACTTTTCGCGCTATTTTCTGAATAGACATAAATAATATCGGGCATATTGTCTCTTAATTCATTAATAAATTCATTAGTAAAATTTTCAATATTTTCAACTCTGTAATTTACAATTCTATCTACTTGGTAATCCTCATCAGTTAATTGTTTCTGTAAATTTGATGAAATAATTTCACCGCTCACATATAGAAGACGTCCTATTTTTTTGTCGTAATTTTGTAAAATTATTTCCTTTAAGTTTTGTACATTTCCATCAGCAGCATATATATTTTGGAAGCCTCTTTTTAAAGCATGTTTTTCTGTTGATGAACCTACGCAAAAACAATAATTAGATTTATCTACTTGTTTGGTATCAAGAAATTTTACAGCGTTTGCGCTTGTAAAGATGATTCCAGAATAATTCGTAAAATTAATATCTTTAACATTTAATTTACTTATTTTTATTACTGGAAGATGAGAAATATTATGTCCTTGAGATTTAAATTTTTGGATTAATTCTTTCGTATCATCTAATGGTCTTGTTAGCATTATGTGCATATTATTTTTTATAATTTCCTTTTGACTGTAATTTAAGTTTTTTTCCTACTTCTTTTCCAGTTTTTTCAGATTCTTTTAATTCGCTACTAGCCTCACAAAAAAACCTCGTATTACCATCTATCGAAAAAAGTTCTGCCGTGATAAATAATTTTTTTTCACGAATTTCAGATGTTACTCCTACTGCAGTTTCACAATCTCCATCCAATACTTTTAAAACTTCTCTTTCAGCGTTAACAAGCATTCTTGTTTCGCTATGGTTAATTTTCTCTAAAAATCCAAGCATTTCCCCATCATTTATTCTACATTGAATTGCTATTGCACCTTGTCCTGCGCTTGGAATTAATTCTTTGACTGAAAACTCTTGAGTAATTTCTTTTTCCAAATTTAATGAACTTAATCCGGCTTTAGAAAGTATAATTGCATCATATTCCCCAGATTTTAATTTTTTTATACGTGTGTCTACATTTCCTCTAATAAGCTTAAAATTTAAATCTTTCCTTTTTCTTTTTAATTGAAATTCTCTTCGAAAAGATGATGTTCCAATTATTGATCCTGGTGCAAGTTCATTGAAATGTTTTTTAGTATTACTGATCATAACTTCATTTGAATTATTTCTTTTCAAAAAACAATTAATTTTTAAGCCTTCTGTATTATTGCATGGTAGGTCTTTTAATGCGTGAACAGCAATATCAATTTTATCATTAACAAGTTCTTCCTCAATATTCTTAGAAAATAAACCTTTTCCGCCCAATTCACTCAATCTCACTTTTAAGTTATTGTCGCCCGATGTATTAATTTTTTTAATTATTATTTCTCCATCATAGAATTTCTCAAATTCATTTTTAACTTTATCAGCATAAATTAACGCCAATTTGCTAGATCTAGTTCCAATAACTATTTTGTTTCTTTTCATACAAGTACACTATATTGCATAGTTATAGTTTAGTAGTTGAATAAAGAAAAAAAAAATATGTTAAAAAAACCTCTAATTATGGGAATAGAAACAAGTTGCGACGAGACTGCAGCCTCCATAATTCAAGACGATAATTCTGGTATACCAAAAATATTGTCTAATGTTGTTTCAAGTCAATTTGATGTACATAAAGATTTTGGAGGAGTAGTGCCTGACTTAGCAGCAAGATCACATGCTGAAAAAATTGATTTAATAGTTGAAGAAGCTCTAATTAAAAGCAAAAAGGAAATAAAAGAAATTGATGCATTTGCAGCAACTGCGGGTCCTGGATTGATAGTTTGTTTAACAGTTGGACTTAATTTTGCGAAAGCCGTGTCTTTATCACTAAACAAACCGTTTATTGGTGTAAATCATTTAGAAGGGCATGCTTTAAGTCCAAAATTGCATACAAATTTGCATTATCCTTATTTATTATTTCTTATTTCTGGAGGTCATACTCAATTTTTAATCGTAAATAGTTTAGGTAATTATACTCGAATTGGAACTACTATAGATGATGCTATTGGAGAGGCTTATGACAAAACTGCTAAGCTTTTAGGCATAGAGTTTCCTGGAGGACCGAAGGTTGAAACACTTGCAAAAAAAGGTGATCCTAATAAATTTAAATTACCTTTACCAATTATAAATAAAGGTGGATGTAATTTATCTTTTGCAGGTTTAAAAACAGCGGTTCTAAAGATTGTAAAAAATATAAGGACAGATCAAGATAAGTTTGACTTAGCAGCTTCTTTTCAAAATACTATAGAAAAAATAGTTATAAAAAAAACACAATTAGCATTTGATGAATACTTAAAGTTAAATAATAAAAAAAGAGATTTTGTGGTTGCCGGTGGCGTTGCGGCTAACAAAGGTTTAAGAAAAAAAATAGAGGAGTTATCATATAAAAATAAATTTAATATAATTTTTCCTACTTTAGATTTGTGTGGAGATAATGCTGCTATGATTGGAATGGTTGGCCTAGAGAAATATAAGATAGGAGAGTTTAGCAAACATGATTTTAAAGTAAATCCAAGATGGCAATTGGATGAAAATGCTAAATTTTTAAAGGGTGCGGGAGTGATTTTATAATGCAGTATTGGTTACTAAAATCTGAACCAAATGTTTGGTCTATTGATCAACAAGTAAAAGCTGGAAGCAAAGGTGCGATATGGGACGGGGTCAGAAATTATCAAGCAGCTAATAATTTAAAAAAAATGAAAGTGGGCGATCTTTGTTTTTTCTATCACTCAAATATAGGGAAAGAAATTGTTGGAATTGTAAAGATTATAAAAGAGGCTTTTATTGATCCTTCAGATAAAAAAAAGAGATTTGTTGCTGTCCAAGTTGCTTTTGTTACTAAATTTGAAGAATTTATAACTCTCAAAAACATCAAGAAAAACAAGCATCTTAAAGATCTTCCATTAATAAAACAGAGCAGGTTGTCTGTTATGCAAATAGATTTTAAAAGCTGGAAAATTATTTTGAAGATGGGTAAAATTAAGTAAAAAAAATTGCTATGCCAAAAAAAAAGAGAAAGAAATCGATTAAAAAAACAAAAAAAATAAATAAAAATAAACTTAAAAAAAGAAAAAAAATTTTTAAGTCAAAGAAAAAGAAAAAAAGTAAAGTTGCTGAAGTTTCAAAAGAGGTTATTTACAAAATTAAAACTGACTGGAAAAAAAAAGCTACGGTAAATAAAACACAATACGAAAAAAAGTATACAGATTCCTTAAAAGATAACGATAGTTTCTGGAAAAAGGAAGGTAAAAGAATAACTTGGATTAAACCTTATTCTAAAATTAAGGATGTTAAGTATAGTAAGACAGATGTTCATATCAAATGGTATTATGATGGTACATTAAACGCATCTGCTAACTGTATTGATAGACATTTAATAAGAAATAAAGATAAAACTGCAATTATATGGGTGGGGGACGATCCTAAAGTAAATAAAAAAATAACTTATAAACAATTGCATCATGAAGTTTCTAAAACAGCAAATGGTTTGAAAGAATTAGGTGTTAAAAGAGGTGATAGAGTAACAATTTATCTTACAATGATACCAGAACTCGCTTATACAATGTTGGCATGCGCAAGGATAGGTGCGATTCATTCAATAATATTCGGTGGTTTTTCCTCTGAAAGTATTTCTACAAGAATAAATGATTGTAAATCTGATTATTTAATTACTGCAGATGAAGGTTTAAGAGGAGGAAAAACTATTCATTTAAAATCAATAGCTGATGAGGCATTAGTGGAATGCCCGAGAGTTAAAAAATGTATTGTAGTAAAAAGAACCGGAAATAGGGTTAACTGGGAAAGTAGAAGAGATGTATGGTATCACGACATGATTAAAAAGGTATCATCAACCTGTGAACCAGAAGAAATGAGTGCTGAGGATCCTTTATTCATTCTTTATACATCTGGATCTACAGGTAAACCAAAGGGAGTGTTACACACAACCGGGGGGTATATGGTTTACGCATCAATGACTCATCAATATATTTTTAATTGTAAAAAAAAAGATATTTATTTTTGCACTGCTGATATTGGTTGGATAACAGGTCATAGTTACATTATTTATGGTCCACTAGCTAATGGAGCGACAACAATAATGTTTGAGGGATTGCCTACTTATCCGGATAATTCAAGATGGTGGCAAATAGTCGATAAATATAAAGTAAATATTTTTTACACAGCTCCGACTGCGATAAGATCATTAATGAGAGAAGGTGATAAACCTGTAAAAAAAACATCAAGAAAATCACTTAAGTTACTAGGAACTGTAGGAGAACCAATAAATCCTGAAGCTTGGCAATGGTATTTTAAAACCGTGGGAGACTCCAGATGTCCTATAGTTGATACTTGGTGGCAGACCGAAACGGGTGGGATTCTAATTAGTCCACAAACAGGTGCAATAGATTTAAAACCAGGATCAGCTACTAAACCTTTTTATGGAGTTAGACCAGTCATTGTAGATAAAAGTGGTAAAGTTTTGAAAGGAGAAGCCCAAGGAAGATTATGTATAGCTCAGTCTTGGCCAGGACAAATGAGGACAGTTTACGGTGATCATAAAAGATTTATAGAAACATATTTTTCTCAATTTGAGGGAAAATATTTTACAGGTGATGGTTGCAGAAGGGATAAGGATGGATACTATTGGATCACTGGTAGAGTTGACGATGTTATACTTGTATCTGGACATAATCTGGGGACTGCTGAAATAGAAAGTGCATTTGTAGCACATCCGAAAGTTGCTGAGGCCGCTGTAGTTGGTTTTCCTCATGATATTAAAGGAAATGCATTATATTGCTATGTTACACTTAATGCTGGTGAAAAACATGATGGCGATTTGGAAAGAGAATTGAAAAATCATTTAGCAAGGACATTAGGTCCAATTTATAGACCCGAAATAATACAATTTGCGCCTGGTTTACCAAAAACTAGATCAGGAAAAATCATGAGAAGAATTTTAAGAAAAATTGCAGCTAATGAACATGATCAGCTTGGTGATACAACAACATTAGCAGATCCAACAGTGGTAAAAAGTTTAGTTAACGAGAGAAAAAACGTTTAAAAATTTATTAATTTTTTAAATTCTTCTCTAACATTATCCCATTTTAGTATCATTGAATTTAAAACAATTTTCCTATCTAATGTTTTAAGTTCATCTGCTATCGGGGCCCATTCGTAAAGTGCTAGTGCACTCTTATTAAATGGTAAATCTGTACAATATTTTTTCCAATCTAAGTTATCAAATCTTAATTGAAATTCTTTTTTTGCTTTGACAATTAAATCTGGTGGCATATCGTTTAACTTTTCTTTATCTAAGATTGAATTATAGATATATAAAGCTTGATTTATTTCCTGATAATTTTTTGTTAAATTTAAATAAGATATTGAATATAGAGTCATATCTTGTAAAGCGACTGAATATATATTCCATTTTGCAGTGTTTATAGATCCTAGAAGTTTTTCATCATCAAAGTGCAAGACGTATTTAGTTCCCATCCGAGTTTTTAAATAACCATATAATGTAACTTGCGAAACCCAGGCAGATTTTTTTTGTATATAATTCTCTAGATCTTTCAAATTTCTAATTTTTTTTTTTGGAAGAACGCCTTTAAATAAAGCAAGCAAATAAACTTTAAAATCCTGAAGCCTTATATCTTTTAGATTGAATCTGTATTTTAGCGCCATTTATCTACTTAGAGTTGATTTATATGATAAAAATTCATTAATTTGTAGCATTTTTAGGGGTTCCAATAAATTTCATAATGAGTAAGGTAAATTCTTTTAACCTATAGGGAGGGAAAAAAATGTCAAAACAACAACAACATTGGGAGAAAACTAGAGGTTTGCTTTTTATTACATTAGCAATTTGGTTTGTCTTCTCAATTGGCATCTTTTTCTTCGCGACTGAAATGAACGCTTCAAGCATTAAACCATTTGGATATCCTTTAACGTATTGGTTTACTTGCCAGGGTTCTCTTGGGATCTTTGTAATACTAATTTTCTGGTTTGCAGGAAGACAAGAGAAGATAGATGAAGAGTTTGGTTTCACCGAAAGAGAGGAT
>MDTB01103028.1_pt1 | contig 10578 bp, 9 predicted proteins | sample 811161 | NCBI WGS metagenome assembly MDTB01 (sample SAMN05326650, study PRJNA326480) | marine metagenome | isolation source: seawater | place: Mediterranean Sea | collected 2009
GATAAATACATATAATTAGCATTTAAAATCCAATTAGAAAATGCAGCTATAATAATTAAAATTTGACTATATCCTAATGTTGTAAGCCATGATAATTTTCTTGGTTTAAATCTTAATACAAAAGTTAAATATAAAGGAATTAAAGCTATAAGACTATGGTTTAAATAATAATCATAAAAAAAATATCCTTCAGTTCCTAATGTAAATTCTGGTGTGATGAATGCGTGGAATGCACTTGGTATGCCAACATAATATATAAATTCATAAAACCTTTTATTAGGATAGAACATAACAATTCCACAAATTAAAGATGAAAAAGAACACATCTGTAGTGGAAGGTTTGATTCAATGACCCATGTTCCATTATAAAGAGAATATATTTGAACAAAAAACCATCTAATCAATGATGATAAACCAAGTAGCTTACCAAATAAAATAGAGTTTTTCGAATTTAATATCTTACCTATATAAATCGAAACTATTATAAATAAAATTGAGCTTAAATTTCCTATCCACCAATATTTACCAAATATATCTAACGTTTCATGGGGTATCAAATTTTATCCTTTTTATATCATTTAAATTAAATTATTTATTAATTAGAATTAGCAATATATTTTTTGTTTGATTTTAGTAATTTTACGCTAATGGAATATGTATAAAATATGAAAAAAGAATTATTAATCGGTAATGTAAAACTTACTAATCCAATTTTTTTAGCACCAATGGCTGGTGTTACAGATCATCCATTCAGAGTTATTTGTAGAAATATGGGTGCAGGTGTTGTATATACAGAATTTGTCAGTTCGGATGGTATTATAAGAGAGTCTATTAAAACTTTAGATATGATAAAATTTAAAGAAATCGAAAGACCTATCGGTGTACAAATATTTGGCAATACTCCTGATGTTGTATCTAAAGCAGCTAAAATTGTATGTAAAAAATTTAATCCAGATATACTAGATATTAATTACGGATGTCCAGTACCAAAAGTTGTAAATAGGGGTGCTGGATCTGGTGCACTAAAAGACTTATGCTTAATGGATGATATTACTTCTGCAGTGATAGAACAGGTGCCAAGAAATATCCCTGTTACCGTAAAAATGAGAATTGGTTATGATTCTTCCAAGATTGTTTCTACTGAGGCAGCTATAAGATTAGAAAAATTAGGAGTTAGTGCAATTACATTGCATCCAAGAACAACTAAACAAGCATTTAAAGGTAAAGCTAACTGGTTATATATTAAAGAAATGAAGGAAGCTGTTTCGATTCCAATTATTGGTAATGGCGATATATCTAATGCCGATGATGCAATTCGAATGTTTGAAGAAACAGAATGTGATGCAGTTATGGTAGCTAGAGGCTGCCTTGGTAATCCATGGATTTTTAAACAGATTCAAAATAGAATTAATGGAATAAATCAAACAGATATAACAACACAGGACAGATTAAATATTTGTAAATATCATTTAGAATTATTAAGAAAAAATAAAAATCCTCAACTTGCTTTAAATTTGACAAAAAAACATTTTAGTTGGTACATAAAAGGATTTAGTAATGCAGTAAATTGGAGAACAAAGTTTCTGCGGTCTAAAAGTCATGAGGAAGTTGATTTAATAATGATGGACTTTGAGAAATTTATTAGTGAAGAAAAATAAATATTATTTAAATAGTTTAGTATAAGTTTTTAAGCATCTTATCATAATATAGATACTAATAGTTAAAATTAGAACCCATTTACTATAAGAATTTATTTGCCAATCACTCAAAATTAACCCATTGTTTAATTGTTTTAATATCATAAACAATATAATCATTGCAGAAAATGAAGTATATTCTCTTCTTATTATATTTTTAATGCTATATTTTGAAGATTTTTTTTTGTAATTCTTAAACGATGGAATAAATGCTGGTACATTCTTTGACCAACTAAAATAATCTTCACCAAATTTATTTTGTAAATAATTTTCTTCTGCTATCATAATACGCTCATAATATATCCAATAAAGTAAAGTAAATATAATTTGTAACCAAATTATTGGAATAAGCATAAATATACCAAGCCACATAAAATAATTCCCTAAATAGAGTGGATGTCTGACAATACTATATATTCCTAAAACATTTATTGATGATGCTCGTTGTTTTTTTGTGTTTCTCCCTGATGTTCCTATTGGTACATTTGCAATTGTAAGTATTCGAATTATTTGTCCAAAGAAAGAAGTAGTAAAGCAGAATATTAGCCAGTATTTATCTTGAAAGAGATAAGAATCTTTTACTTGATATAAACCAATGAAATATAAGATTAAACCAAAAATAGGTAAATAGCTTCTATTCCTGAAAAGCCAATTTCCAATTTTGATATGTTCATCTATTAAAGACATTAGTTTATATCGTCTAGTGAAATTTGTAAGTTTATATCCATTTTCTTTAACCATGTTAATTGTTTTTTTGCATATTGCCACGTTTTAGTGGATATTTGTTCTAATAGTTCATCAAATTTAATTTCTTTATTTAAATAGGATATAATATGCCTATAACCAAGACTTTGCATAGGGTGAGAATTTTTATTAATACCAGCAGAAATTAATGTTTTAACTTCATCAACCCATCCATTTTCAATCATTTTAACGGTTCTTTTATGTATATCTTTTCGTAGTTTTTTTCGATCAGTAATTATTTCTATAATAAAAAATTTATCTCTATTATTTTTATCTATTTTTGTCTGTTCATGGAATACCTCAGTTGGAGATTTGCCAGTCAAATCAAAAATTTCTAGAGCTCTAACTAGTTTTTTATGATCATTATAGCTTACCTTTTTTGCATATTTAGGATCTATTAATTTTAATTTATTAAATAAAAAGTCTTTGTTCCCTGATTTAATATAATCAAAATATTTTTTTCTATTTGTTGGATTACTATCTGCTTTGTTAATAATACCAAAACATAGTGAATTAACATAAAGCATAGATCCACCTACTATTATTGGAACTTTACCACTTTTTTTAATTTTTACAATTTTTTCTTTTACTAATTGTATGTAATTCCCTGCAGAGATAATTTTACTATGTTCAAGATAATTAATTAGATAATGTTTTGCCTGTGTTTGTTCATAGTTTGAAGGTTGCGCTGTTCCAATGATAAAATTTTTATAAATTTGCCTCGAATCGATAGAAATTATTTCACCTTTTATTTTCCTTGCTAATTTGATGGAGAATGATGTTTTCCCAATACCTGTTGGACCCGTAATAATTGGAATTTTATTACCAATTTTAGATATGACTTCTGAAATTTTTACCACATTCTCTCAAAACGTCTATCAAGTTCTTCTATTGCTAAATTAACTATAATAGGTCTACCATGCGGACAATAGTATGGATGCTTTGTATGAAATAACTGATCTACTAAAACCTTCATTTCTTGGCTATTTAATGGATCGCCAGCTTTTATAGCTGCTTTGCATGAATAAGTTGCTGCTATTAGGTCCATTACTTCTGATTTTACAAACTTATGTTCACAAAAAAATTCAAGAACCTCTCTAATTACTTTTTCTTCAATACCTTGAGATATATCGGGTGGCACTCCTTCGATTATGATTGAATTTTCACCAAATTCCTTCATTTGAAATCCAATTTTTTCAAGATAAGGTACAATTTCAGGAAATTGAGCATATTCTTCTAATTGGAATTTAACTGTAACCGGAAATAAAAGTGCTTGTGAGTGAAATCCTCCACCTGACATTGCTTCTACAGCTCTTTCAAATAAGACTCTTTCATGAGCTACATGTTGATCTATAATTATTAAACCACCCTTAATTTCTGTGAGAATATATTTATTATGAATTTGCCAAAATGTCTCACCAACCATAGGGAGCTCTTTTTCTTGTTGATTTGAAAATTGATTCATTCTTTCAATAAAATTTTGCTGAGTACCAGGAGTTAAGTCATAATTATTTTCAGCTTTTTGATGAGGTGGAGTTTCTTCTGGAATAAATCCTCTATTTAGCTTTGGTAAAAAAGGTTTAGATTCTGTAAAATTTTTAGTTCTACCAGCATAATTGGTAAAATTATCTGAAAATTGTAGGTCAGGAATAACATTAAGAATGTCATTCATAGAAATATTAATTGCTGCTTTTAATACATGATATACTCTCCACTCATCTTCAAATCTAACTTCTAATTTTGCTGGATGAACATTTACATCTATTCCATCAGTAGGCATTGTAATATTAATTAAAAAGAATGGAAATTCACCCCTAGTAAGGACTGTTTTATATGAACTCATAATTGCAGAATTTAATAGTCTGTCTTGAATAGATCGACCATTAAGAAAAATAAATTGTTCCCCAGTTCTTTTTTTGATAAGATTTAAATTACCAATATATCCTGTAACCTTATATCTTCCTTTTTCATATTTAACCGGTAAAATATTATTTTTATATGATTTACCCATAACAGATATAATGCGATTTTCAAGATTAGATGACTCAGTTATGAGTTTTTCTACCCCATTTTGATAATATTTAAAATTAATATCAGGATATCCAAGCATATATTTTTTTACTATTCTATAAATATATCTTGCTTCTACATCTTTGTTTTTAAGGAATTTTTTTCTTGCAGGCACATTATAAAATATATCTCTTACTTGAAATGTAGTTCCTTTTGACCGAGCAGCAGGTCTATTATATAGAAGTTCTCCTCCTGATATTTTACTTTCATTGCCTTGGAGATCATTACTAGCAGTACGGATAAAGACTTCGCTAATTGAGGCTATGCTTGGCAATGCTTCACCTCTAAAACCCATTGAAACTACTTTTAATAAATCATCAATTGATTTTATCTTACTTGTTGCGTGACGCTTAAAAGACATTTCAAGTTCTCTGGAATTCATACCACATCCATCATCATCAATTTGGATTAATTTATGTCCACCATTTTCAATATAGATACCTATATTTTTTGCGCCAGAATCGATTGAATTTTCAATCAATTCTTTTACGACAGATGCTGGTCTCTCAACAACCTCTCCTGCTGCAATTTGATCAACTAGATTAGGAGGTAATAATTGTATTTTGGAAGATATTTTAGTCGAAGAAATAATTTTAGCCCTCAGTTAATTAAATGATTTACTGTATTTCTAATATTTAAAAGAAAATTTTCACCTTTATCAATTAAAAGATTACAACTATTTATTAAATCTTTTTTAAATGATTCATCGTCAATATCCTTCAGATTTATCTTAACATTTAAAAGTGAACCTCTTGCAGCAGCCATAAGAGACTCTCCAGCAACACCTGCATCTGAGATAGAATTGGGATTACCCTCATCTGCTGCTATCAAGGCTAATTCTAATCCTTCAATACAGTTTTTAAGTATTTCAAATGGAATCATTGTTGCATTTTTAGTAGCTTCTTGTATGGCAATATATCTATTTTTATTTTGAAGCTCTGTATTCTTAGGCAATCTAAATGCAGTCATTAGGTCATTAAATGCATTTGTATCTTTATCAATTAGTAGTAAAAGATTATTTTTCAAAAATTGAGATTCTACAGCGAGGTGATTCATAGAATCATATTTATCTTCAAATCCTTTTTTACCAATTGATAAGTTAGCCACCATTGCAGATAATGCAGCACCCATTGAACCAATAAGAGCAGAAACACTTCCACCACCAGGAGCAGGACTATCGATGGAAGTCTCATTTGCAAATTCATAAATTGTTTTAGATGAAAGTAATCCATATTCTTCTTTTATTCGATACTCAATAATTTTTTCTTTAGGGTTGAATTGAGAAATTTCATTTAGTCCCAAAGACTTGACTGCAATATTTATGATTTCATTTGTTGGAATTCCTTGTGATCTTTTTTGTTTATTGAGGTAAAAATTACCAATTTCAAGTATAGATTTAAGAGGTATTAGACCAACAATTTCACTACCTGTAACTCTTATTCCTCTATTTCTTGCTTGTTTTCTACATTCCTCAAAAGCTATATGAGGCGGTGTTATAGTATAATCAACAAGATTCATAGATATCTGGGCTTGTTTATATTCATCTATATACCAACCAACAGCCTTGCAAGATTCTAGCTTACCAGGAATTCTTATAATATTACCATCATCTCCACGAATAACCTTACCATTGATATCTCTTTTGAAACGACCTTTTTCTCTGATATCTAATGCTATATCTGTGGCTATTTTTTTATCCATAGTATTTAGATTAATATTATATGCTATTAAGAATTGTCTCGCTCCAATAGCTGTTGTACCTGCGGTTTCATGTTGTATCGATGGACCATAATCAGGTTTCCATTGGGATAGTTTAATTTTTTCTGACATTCCTTCAAATTCACCTGAACGAATATTTGCTAAATTACAGCGATTTTTAATTTTTGCAGATTTTTCATATAAAAATATTGGTATATCTAATTCATCACCTACCCTTTTAGCTAATTTTTTTGCCCAAATTATTGTCTCTTCCATTGTGACACCACTTACTGGAACGAGCGGGCATACATCCGTTGAACCCATCCGAGCATGTGCTCCAATATGTTTTCTCATATCAATTAATATCTGTGCTTTTTTTATTGCTAAATAAGCAGCGTCTATAACTCTTTGTGGTTCACCCACAAATGTAACTACAGTTCTATTTGTATCAGCACCAGGATCGACATCAAGTAAACGAACCCCATCTACAGATTTTATTTCATCTGTAATTTGATTAATTATGCTAAGGTCGCAACCTTCACTAAAATTTGGTACACATTCAATTAATTTCATATTATCCTTTAAAATTATTGTTTAAATAATAATAATATATTATCAGTAAAATTATGATTAATATATTTTTTAATAATTTAAATGAACTGCTAGATTTTCTCCATGAAGGATTAATCAATTGCTTTATTTTATTAATATCAAAATCCAGTAAAAATTGAAAGACAGAGCCTTACGAATGGGCCTATTATATACCATATAATTGATATATTTGTAAGTATGCTAAAAAGTATTAATCCAAACAATATGTTTGGCCCATATTTCTGTAAATTGTATACTAATTGGGGATTTTTTCTTATAAATAATCCTGAAAAAATTTGGGATCCATCAAGCGGGTGAACTGGAATTAAATTAAAAAAACATAAGGCTAAGTTAATGATTGTAAAATTTAAAAATACTTTAAATATTATTTCAGACATTTGAGAGCCAAAAAATCTTAATAATATACCGCCTATAGCAGCTAACAACAAATTTGAAGCTGGACCTGCAAAAGCCACCTTCATCATTCCAGTTCTAGGATTTTTAAAAAACCTTGGATCAACAGGAACAGGCTTTGCCCAGCCAAAACCTACAAAAACAATCATCAATGAACCAAAAGGATCCAAATGAGCTAATGGGTTTAAAGTTAATCTTCCCATTCTTGCCGCGGTACTATCTCCCAGCCTATATGCCATGTATGCATGGGAAAATTCATGAAAGCAAAGCGCGAATAACAAAGGTGGAATTAGCAATATTAATTGCTCTAAATTTAATCCATTAAAAATCATCCTCTTGGGTGATTAACCTTATGTTGTTCTTTAAGTGTAGTTTTATCTAAATGTGAATAAATTTGAGTAGTAATAATATCGGTATGCCCTAGCATTTCCTGTAATGCTCTTAAATCTGCTCCACCTTGCACTAAATGCGTAGCAAAACTATGACGAAATGTATGTGGGCTAATTTTCTTATTAATATTTGATTCTTTTGCTAATATCTGAACTATATTCCAAATACTCATTCTTGTTAATTTATTTCCTCGATAATTTAAAAATAGGTATCCTTTACTTGTTTTTTTAGATGCTAAAGATGGTCTTAAGTTCTTTAAGTAATTATTAATTGAAATTAATGCTGAGTTATTAATAGGTACATATCTTTCCTTCGATCCTTTGCCTGTAACGATGATAAAATTTTCTTCCCATCGAATATCTGTTAATTTCATTTCTATTAATTCTGATACTCTCAAACCTGAACTATATAGTAATTTAATTATAGCCAAATCTCTCAAAACAAATTTCTTTGAATAATCAATAGAATTAAAAATTTTTTTTATTTCATTTACAGTTAATATTTCAGGGTAAGTTTTTGATAATTTTGGAGTATTAATTTTTTCAGATGGATTTTCTTTTACTATTTCTTCATTTACTAAATATTGATGGTAGCTTTTTATTGAAGATATTAAACGAGCTAATGATTTAGTATTTAAATTATTTTTAGAATTAATAAATTTAATAAAATCTTTAATTTGAACTAATTTTATATTGCCAGATAATTTTATATCATATTTTAAGGTTAAATAATCTGAATATTTTAATAAATCATAAGAGTATCCTACTATAGTGTTTTTGGATAACCTTCTTTCAAATTGTAAATAGATTAAATAACTTTTAATAGTATTATAAAAGTTTGTATTTGGCAAACTCTTTAATCTTTTAATATTCATGGATAGAATCACAAACTTCTTTTAAATAACTCATATCTAATGACTGCTCAAGTAAGCTACTAAGTACGATGAAATCTGCACCAGAGTTTGAAATTTCTTTAGCTGATTTGACAGTTTTAATACCACCTCCTACTATTAACGGTATAGATAATTTAGATTTTATATATTTTACTAATTCTGGATCAATAGTTTTATTAGAATTACTACCCATTTCTAAATAAATTAATTTTTGACCTAAAAACTGTCCAGCCAATGCATGTGATAAAATTATATCCATCTTATTAGGAGGTAAAGATATTGTATTGCTAATTATCTCAACCGAAGTTTTACATCCACCATCTATTAATATATAGCCTGTCGGAATAGTTTCTAAACCTATTGTGTATATTTTAGGTGCAGATTTTACATGCTCTCCTATTAAATATTGTGGGTTTCTTCCACTTATTAAAGAAAGATATAATAATGCATCAGCTTCTTTTGATACTTGATTTGAAGAGCCTGGAAATAGAATAACGGGCAAATCAGTATTAGATTTAATAAATTTTAATCTTGAATCAAACAAGCTATCCATTATAATTGAACCTCCAACAAATATAGCATCAAATCCTGCATTATTAGCTATATTAACTATTTTTCCAAGCTTACTATCATTCTTTATATCTGGATCAATTAAAGCAATTGCAGATGATTTATGTTTTAGATTTAATTTAACTAATTTATTATAGACAGATTTTTTTATCATGGATTATAATAATTTAAAAAAATTAATTAAATCATTAATTTCTTTATCAGTTCTTTTTTCAGTTACTGCAATTAGAAGTTCATTTTTTGAAATTGATTTTAATGTAAATCCATTAAGATAAGCCTCTTCTACTATTTTGTCTGCACTAATAGTAGTTTTGATGATGAATTCTCTGATAAAATTATTTGATTCAAGATAAAATCCATTTATTTCTGCTATCTTTGATGCTAAATAATGTGCCTTCGAAAAACATTGTTGAATTATATTTTTAAAACCATTTTTACCGATTAAGGATAAGTAAATAGTAGCTCTCAATGCCATCAAACCTTGATTAGTACAAATATTCGAGGTTGCATTCTCTCTGCGTATATGCTGCTCTCTTGTCTGTAATGTTAATACATAACCATCTTTTCCATCTAAATCTTCCGTTTTTCCAATTATTCTTCCTGGCATTTTACGCATTAAATGATTTTTAACTGCAAATAGACCTAAATATGGGCCACCATAAGAAAGGTAATTACCAAAAACCTGACCTTCTCCAGCATAAATATCTGCTCCACATTCACCTGGAGATTTTATAATTCCATAACTAAATGGATCCCCTGTTATAATTAATTGAGATTTAGAATTTTTAAATTTAGATTTTGCTTCTTTAATATCTTCTACAATACCATAATAATTTGGAGATTGAATAACTACTCCTGCAGTATTTTCCCAATCAATATCACTTAAAAGTGTTTTTCCTTTTTCGTAATTGAGAAAAATAATTTCAGAATCTCTATAAGATAAATAGGTTTTTACTACTTCAATAAATCTAGGATTAACTGCTTTTGATATATATATTTTATTTTTTCTTGAATATGCTAGGGCCAATGAGCAGGCCTCTGCTATAGCTGAACCACCGTCATATAATGACGCATTTGCTATTTCCATGCCTGTAATTTCACAAATCATAGTTTGGAATTCATAAAGATACTGTAAGGTACCTTGACTCACTTCTGCTTGATATGGTGTATAGGATGTATAGAACTCAGACCTATTTGCTAAAAAGTCTACTGCACAAGGTATAAAATGATCATAAGCTCCAGCACCAGAAAAACATATGTTACTTTTTGATGAATTAATTAAACTTATAAATTCATTAAATTCTTGAACTAAGTCCTGTTCAGAAGCGCCTTCAGGCAGACCTAAGCTATCTTTAATACGTAGACTTTCAGGTATCATATTAAGTAATTCATTAAATGAATTGACCCCAATTTCATTTAACATAAATTGTTCTATTTCTTGTGTAAATGGTATATAGCGCATTAAGAAATAACTTCCTTATATTGCATTGAATCTAATAGTGATTCGACATC
>MDTB01010939.1_pt1 | contig 10577 bp, 9 predicted proteins | sample 811161 | NCBI WGS metagenome assembly MDTB01 (sample SAMN05326650, study PRJNA326480) | marine metagenome | isolation source: seawater | place: Mediterranean Sea | collected 2009
AATATCAATAGGAAATATTTTGATAATTTTAATAAAAATATTTTAATTCAACGTAATCAGATGAATGAAATGTTAAAAAATCTTATTTCCTCAAAAAAAAGAATTGTTGGATATGGTGCATCAGGGAGAGGTACAATTTTACTTAACTATTGTAATATAAATACAAGAATTATTGATTATATTGTTGATGAGTCGCCACTCAGGGCTGGAAAGTTAATGCCAGGAGTGAAGGTGCCAATTTTTGATATTGAGTATTTTAAAAAAGATAATGCTAATATTGATTATTTACTTGTTATTGCATGGAATTATACGGACTCTATTGTAAAAAAAGTAAAAAAAATAAATAAAGAAATTAAATTTATAATACCATTTCCATATCCACATATTATTTAATGCTATATAACTTTAAATACATTAATTAAATATAATTGATATGACACTTGAACTGAAAGATAAAAAAATTTTAATTATTAGTCCGCACCCTGATGATGAAATTATTGGCTGTGGTGGATTAATTGCTAAATGTAAACAATTACAATCAAAAGTAAAAGTAGTTTATATGTGTACGGGTGAAAGTAGACAGCTAGTTAGTGGAAGTACTAATTCAAACTCCAGAATAAATGAAATAGAAGAAGTATCTAAATACGGAAATTTTCAGTATCAAATTATTTTTGAAAACAAATATTTTGTAGAGCTAGACTCAATTCCCCAGAAAAAAATAGTAGACCCTATAGAAGATATAATTGAAGAATTTAAACCTAATATTGTACTTCTACCTCATGGTGACAGTTATAACCAAGATCATAGAGCAACTTTTACTGCTTGTATTACGGCATTAAGACCAACCCCTCATGATGTAAGACATTTTGTTGAAACCGTACTTATTTTTGAAGAACCATATACTTGGACTATAAAAGATATTTTTAAACCAAATGTATATTTGGATTTGGACGGTGTTGAAAATGAAAAAATAAAATTAATGGCTCTTCACAAATCTCAAGACAGGCCTTTTCCTTTTGCAAGATCGGGCGAAAACTTAATGGCAAGAATAAAAACTAGAGGTTCAGAAGCTGGATTAAAATATGCTGAGGCTTATGTTCTATTAAGAGGTTTCATGAAGTGAACGTTGTTGCTATTATTTCCAGAGATTGGAGCAAAGAAATTATTCTTAATTTATTGGCAGATAAAAAACTCAATATTGATATACCTTTAGTCTTAACAACATTAAATGATATAGAATTTGATGGTGTCGAAACTATATATTTAGATGATCCAAAAAATATTAATCAATTTTACAAAAAAATTAAATATAATGAACCTTCATTGATACTAACATATGGGTGGAGTCATTATTTACCAAAAGATTTAAGGGATATAGCACCATGTTTAGTACTTCACCCTTCTCCTCTTCCATTATATAGAGGTGGATCACCTATTCAAAACCAAATTATTGAAGGCGAAACTAAAAGTGCCGTTAGTATTATATATGCAGAAGATGAACTTGATAAAGGCGATATTCTGTACCAAAATGAAATAGATTTTACTGGGTATCTTGATGATATCTTAGAAAGAATAATTGCTGAAGGAATAAAAGGTACAAAATCTATTATCAACCATATAAAAGATAACAAATTAATTTCAAGAAAACAAAATGATTCAAATTCATCTACTTTCAAAAGAATTAATGTCGATGTACTTGAAATTAAATTAGAGGATTTCAAAAAAAAAGATGCTAAATATTATTATAATTTAGTTAGAGGATTTCAACATCCATATCCAAAAGTATATATTAAATGCAAAGATAATACAGTGCTATATTTAGAAAAAGTAGATTATGAAAAAAATTAAACGACTAATTTATAGAATTCGCATGTTCATATAAACAACTTAAAATTTCATCAGTAAATAAATCGTTATTACAAATCAACTCAGTTTCATTGTTAAAAGTTTCCCAATCATCATATGTATTAAAATTCCATTGTTTAAAATACGGAATCTCTCTAGCTAATAATAGTCGAATACTATATTTTCTTAAATCAATTGCATTTAATTTTCGCTCAATTATATAATTAAATAAATTTACAAATTCCTCATTGCTTGGTTTTTTAATTATCTTTTTTTTGTAACTTTTTATAATATTAGTATATTCATTTTTTGTTTTCCAAGTGTCTAAAAATTTATAGTGATCGCTCCACATACCCCCTATATAACCAATTGCATTTTGATTAAGGTACACGAGCTCTTCTGCTACACTGCCATGATGAGTAATGCCAATAACATTAGAAATTGAAGATAGATAAACAATAGAAGAATCTTTTTTTATAAAATTAATCTTATCAATTTTATTATATTTTTGATAAATTTTATCAAAAGCAATCTTGTCTCCTGGAAATACTTCATAATCACTACCAGGGTGAGGTTTAATTAATATTTTATCAAATTCATTATTAGCTAAACATGAGTCAATTGAAAAAATAGTCCATTCATAAAGATCAGTAAAATCATCTATACCAAAACAATACTGAGCATCATCAAAAGAATGTAGAAATATAATTGCAACTAATTCTTTATTATTATCTAAATCATTAGTTCTAAAATTTAAGGTTTTATTATCGATCGTATTTATTTGATTTTCATTATTATTATTAGAGTTTATTTTTGTCATGTATGACATTATCTTTTCAGGATTATTTAATCGAATATTAAAGAAATTACCGATATCTTCCCTCTGTTTTGTAGATATTTTCTTAATTGGTTTTTTTCTAGCTATCCAAGGATTTCCCATTAATTGATCATCATTTAGATAGAATTTTTTTTCATAAGAATGTGTTTCTATTGAAGTAGCTCCATACTTTATAAAAAGTCTTTTCCAAAAAACTTGCAAATAAGTAGGTTCAGGTAAAATTATATAAGATAATTTTTCATTTAAACTTTTTACAATCTTTTTAGACTTTATATTATAAAAAATTACTTTGTTTAATAAACTTAAAACGCCAAAAGATAATCTTAAACTACCTGCATTCTTAGGATTATTTCTTAAAAATGTTGAAGCAATAACATCTCCAATTAAAATATTTTTATATCTTAATTTTAAAAACACTTTAGCTGATTTAAATAATTTATAATAAATAAAAATAAAACATGATATAAAAAATGATAATAATTTTATAAAAATTAAGTTTAAAAAACTTGATGATTTTACGTGTTTGATAACAAAGTTGATATTTTTATACTTAAAAAAAACTTCTTTTTTTAAATTAATTTTATTATGGATTGAATTTTTTTCAAAAGGTACTTCTAAGTAATTAAGAATTTTAGATTTAATTATATTGGAAATGAAAATTATTTTTATTATTCTTCTAAATAATTTTCTAAAAGATTGATTTAAATTAACATAAAACAATTTTACGTAATATTTTACATTATTTCTTAAAAAAGAAACATTTGGATCATCTAATAATATAATTTCTACGTCGATTGATGTATCCCTATTTTTTAATAACCAAAATGCCGAAGTTATAACTTCGAATAACCATATAATATTCTGAGAATTTACAGAATATATATTAATTTTTTGTTTAGCCATTTAGGAGTTGTATAATTATTTAATTAACTTTAAAATTTCTTCTGCACTTTTAAGATTTGCTTTTTGGTCTTCATAGAAGATCCAACCTGGTTTTTTGCTATAGGTTTTAGGTTTAAAATATCTAGTTTTTTTATATTTAGCGACTAATTCACCCGTAGTAAATCCATAATAATTGTTAGGAGTTAGTTCAACAATATTTTTTGGATTATTTGAGAAAAGTGAATTTAATACTAATTGAGTTCCTGTCATTGAAAAAATATTTTTAGAATTATGCATCATTAAAATTGCATCATAAATTGATATATAGCCAGGAGTAACTATTTGTAAATCGGGAAAAGATTTCTTTATTAAGTTAATTAATTTTTTCTCATTTACTAGCTTTCTCCTATTTCTGTGCTTATCTCTGTCACCTCTAGCAATATATATATTTTTATAATGGTAAAACTTACTTTTAAATTTTTTGTTTGCTTTGATTTTTTTAATGATTTTATCTATTGAACTTTTAGGCAACATCTCGCCCTGGAAACCCTCATAAAATAAACAGTCATTTGCTATTATTGGTGTATCGGTTGAATAGGTTATAATTTTACCATCTTTATTAAGTAAATTTATGATTTCAGTAAAAAGTGAATTGTATGGAATATAAATTTTTTTATTTTTAGCAATTTTTTTATTACTTAAATCATAAGCTAAACACAAGATCTCAACAAAGTAGTGCCAAGGGTTATAGCTTGATATATTTGAAAAAATAATAGAATCTTTAATATACGTAACTATGCTTTTTTTCTTAAATTTTGCATAAATTGCTTCATATTCTAAATTCTGAGTATTTCCATGAGTTAATTCTACACTAATTCTTGCTTTGTTAGATAAACATATAACATAGTCAAATGAATTATAGAGATATGTTAGCTTCGAGTATAATAATGGAAGTTGTATTTTCTTTCCATCGTTAAGCGCAAAACTCTCTCGAAAAAATGACTTAGTCCATCTTGTTATAAAATTGCTGTCATATTCAATATATCTTGAGTAGTAGTTATACTTAAAACATAATATATCAATTTCATGAATTCCTATGATATATTTTTTTATTGAATGTGTTTCACAATTAGGATTTTCGTTAAATTTCTTATATTCATTAAGAAAATTTATGAATTTTATTTTATTCTTCATAAGGCTATAAAGTTTTTATTTTTTACTAAATAAAAACTAATATTTTCTAAATTTTGTATGGATATATGATCCATACCTTTATTTATGAGATTCCAATTGCAGTATTTCTGATACTTTTATCTTGTTCATGTGATTCTATTAGAGACATATTGATAAAGCATCTGCCTTTGAACATATAATTGTCTTCATTACAAATCACTGGATCAACACCATGGGCTAAATTATTGTAAAATAGGATCATATCTCCCGATTTAACTTCTTTATCAAGATATACTTTTTCGTTGTTATCATTATAAACATAGAAGCCACCTGAATTATAATCTGTTCCGTATTCAGTAATATAAACACCACTATTTATATTAATGATATTTACAGGATCAATATGTTTTGAAATTTTTCCATTACCTTCAGGGTAAAATATTAAGTGAAATCTTTGAATGATAATGTCTTTAGGTGTATTTAACTTAATTAAAGACGGATCGTGACCATTCATTCTAATTACTTGGTTAAAAATATCTTGCAGCAAATTAGTAAGACCAGTTTTGTCTAAATTCCACGGGAAGAAATACCATGACTGATCGAGAGCTACATAAGAGCCGCCTTTTGGCTCTGAAACGTAATAAATATTTTTTATTCCTTCGAGCATTGTAGAATCTGATATTGGCAGTTTATTTTTATTAATAATATTTGAGGATATACTTCTTATACTGGTTCTATCAACTGCATTTTTAATTATGAAAACTGAACCATTAAGTATACTAGATTTAACTTCTATCTTTTGATTATTAGAAAAGTTTAGGAATTCATTTCTGTCTATTTTATGAACATCCTTTAAATGAGTAAATTTCATAGGAGAAATATATTAAAAATATGTCTAATTTACAATAAGTATGTAATAAAATAAATTAGTAATATATTAATTAAAATACTTAAAACCATTGCTAATCAAAGATATTCAAATGTATGCACCAATAATTTTATTTACTTATAATAGATTAGATCATTTAGATATCTGTTTAAGAAGTCTTATAAAAAACAACTTAGCAAAAGAGTCTAATTTATATGTTTTTAGTGACGGATCAAAAAATTCTAAAGATGAAATAAAAGTTAAAAAAGTAAGAAAGTACCTGTCTAGTCTTAATGGTTTTAAGAAGTTAACTATAATCGAGCGACATACTAATTTTGGATTGGCAAAAAATATTATAAGTGGATTAAATTATATTTTTTCAAAATATAAAAAAGCTATAATCATTGAGGATGATTTATTGTTATCTCCTTTTTTTTTAGAATTTATGAATAATAATTTAAATATGTATGAGAATAGTGAAAAGGTTGCAAGTATTCATGGTTACTCTTACCCAGTTACAAATAAAAATGATAAAGATTTTTTTCTGAGAGGTGCTGATTGCTGGGGGTGGGCTACATGGTCAAATGCTTGGAAGAATTTTAATGAAAATGGAAGCTACTTATTAAAAAAAATTAAAGAACAAAATCTAGTTAGAGATTTTGATTACAACAATAAAGCAAAATTCTCAAAAATGTTATATAACCAAATTAATGGCACTATAGATTCATGGGCAATCAGGTGGCATGCTGCAATTTATTTAAAAGATATGCTCACTCTTTATCCAAAAAAATCTTACGTTTTTAACATCGGTAATGACAATAGTGGTACAAATGCCCTTTCTACTGAAATTTTTGATGTACCTATTAGTATTGAAAAGCCTAAAAATTATCATATTGAGGAAGTCGAGAACATTCAGATGAAAAAAGAGTTTGAAAACTACTTTTCTCGACTGAATAAACAAGAGAATTTTATTAAAAAAATTGTCAAAAAAATTAGTAAAATTACTCCAGAAATATTTAAGAAATATCTTAGGAACTATAAAACCAATGCAGTTAATTGGTGCAGTGGCCCTTATGAAAATTGGAAAGATGCAACCAAAGACTCTAGGGGTTATGACCAAGAAAATATTTTAGATAAAGTATATAATTCCTCAAAACTAGTTAAATTAGGTCTTATCCCTTATGAGAGAGACTCAGTACTATTTAAAGAGGTAAAATATAATTACAATATAGTTGATGTTCTTAATGAAATTAATTTGTCACAAAATAAATTATCAATTTTAGATTTTGGTGGCGCTCTTGGTAGTTCATATTTTCAAAATAGAAATATTTTAAAAAATAAATTGAACTTTAAGTGGGGAATAGTAGAACAAGAAAATTATGTAAAATTAGGTTTAGCAGAATTTTCTGACAACATATTGTCATTTTTTTACAATATTTCAGATTGTATAAAAACTTTAGCTCCTAACGTTGCACTATTTGGAAGTTCAATTCAGTATTTAGAAGATCCATATGAAATAATTGAAGAAATTACTGATAGTCATGACATAAAATATTTAATATTTGATAGAACCCCTTTTGAATACAACAAGAATGATATAATTGTTGTACAGAATGTTCCTAAAAAAATATATGAGGCAAGTTACCCAATGAGAATTTTTTCAATTGACAAATTTATCAATAAATTATCTTCCAATTGGACTGTAATAAAAATTATTGATGATTTACAAGATGATGTAATTTATTATAAAAAGTGCAGAATTGAACATAAAAGTATAATATTAAAAAAAATAAAATAATAAGTCTCAGATTATGAATTTAGAAATAAAAAAAAATTTATTAACATTTTCATCTATTCTTATCTACTTAACTCCTTTTGCGCTTTTAACAGGGGCTTTTTTTCCTGACTTATTTCTCGTTTTAACAAGTTTAATCACTCTTTATATCATATTTAAAGAGAGGCAATACATATATTTCAAAAATAATTTTTTTATTTTTTTTACTCTTTTTTTCTTTATCTTAATTTTAAGTTCGTTTTTATCTGAAAATATTTTTTTTTCATTAAAATCATCTCTTGTTTATTTTAGATTTGGAATATTCGCTTTAGCTATATGGTTTTTAATTGAAAATCAGAAAAATTTTATTAAATATTTTACGATTATTTTTTTTATAACTTATTTAATAGCGTTATTTGATGGGTATTTTCAGTATATAAATGGACATAGCATATTTGGAGTAGCTGATATAAATAATCATGTAAGATTGAACTTATTACTAAATGACAAATTAATATTAGGTGGTTATTTAGCCAGACTATTTCCTCTTTTGATGGCTTTAATCATTTTTAATTACGAATCTAAGAATAAATTTTATTATTTTACAATTGGAGCGTTAATTATTTTAACTGATATTTTGGTATATATGACTGGTGAAAGAACGGCTTTAGGGTTAATGTTTCTTACTACATTATTTATTATATTCTTTATGAACAAACTACGAGTTCTGAGAATATTAACTTTTATTATATCTATAGGTATTATAATTATTATATCTATTAATAATCCTAGTATTAAAGAGCGAAATGTTGATCAAACATTTAAACAAATTGGGATAGATGAAAACAAAAAAAATTTATTTTCTCCAGTTCATGAACGATATTACAGGGGATCTTGGAATATGTTTAAAGAATTTCCAATCCTTGGTGTTGGACCAAATAATTTTAGAAAATTATGTGGTGATGAAAAATATGCAGTAGTAGAGAGAATTGATTTTGCATGTTCAACTCACCCTCATAACACTTATGTTCAGCTAGCTGCTGAAACTGGATTATCAGGACTTTTAGTCATATTTATATTTCTAAATTATTTACTTATTAAGATCATAAAACATTTTTTATCACTATTTAAAAACAACAAAAATAGACTAACAGATTATCAAATATGCTTACTAGGTTGCTTTTTTTTAACATTATGGCCGATCATGCCAACACATAATTTTTTTAATAATTGGATAAATATTATTTACTATCTACCTATCGGTTTTTATTTACACTCAATATACTCAAGTAAAATTCAGTAATATTTTTAAAATCTAAATAGACAATATAAAAGGGATTATATGTGGAAATTAAAAAAATCAAAAATCCATGGTATTGGGGTTGTTGCATCACAAGACATAAAAAAAAATACAAAGATAATCCAATATATTGGTGAAAAAATTAATAAAAAAGAGGGTGACAGAAGATCTGCTGAACGTATAAAAAAATATTTAAATAAAAAAAATGAGGGATCAGTCTATATATTTGAATTAAATAACAAGTTCGACATCGATGGGTCACCTTTATATAATAAAGCAAGATACATAAATCATTCATGCAATCCCAACTGTGAAGTTGATATTATCGATAACCAAATTTGGATTATTTCTATAAAAAAAATAAAAAAAGGAGAAGAATTAAATTATGATTACGGGTATCCTTTCGACAAAGATGACTATAAGGACCATATTTGTAAGTGTAGATCAAAAAAGTGTATTGGGTACATAATTTCACAAGACGATTGGTCAAAATATAAAAAATTTTTACAAAAAAATGAATAAAAAAAACTTAGTCAATAAAACTATTCTTGAAAGCAAGAAAATAAATAAGTGTAATATATTGTGTATTGGAGATGTAATGCTAGATCACTATGTATACGGTAATGTTTACAGATCATCGCCTGAGGCGCCTATTCCAATACTTTCAAAAAAAGACGGAAAATACTTTCTTGGTGGAGCTGGTAATGTGGCTAGGAATTTAAGTGATTTAGGAGCTAAATGTACTTTGCTTGCAATTGTTGGCAATGATTATGCATCAAAAAAAATTAAAAACCTTGTTTCAATAGATAAAAATATAAAGTCTGAATTAATAACTACAGAAAACTACTTTTCACCACTTAAAACAAGATATATCAACAATTCTGATCATTTATTAAGAGTCGATAAAGAAATGAAGAGTTTTAAGAAAAGTAAAAAATTATTATCAAGTATTAGCAAGTCTTTAATAAAAAATGTTAAAAAAAGTAACCTAATAATAATTTCTGATTATAACAAAGGTTTAATAAATAATTCTTTAATTAAAGAAATCACTAAGATTGCAAAAAAAAATCGTAAAATAATAATAGCAGACCCAAAAAAAATTAATTTAGGAACCTATGCAAATATAGATATATTAACTCCTAATCAAAAAGAATTAAATGATGCTGCGGGTAAATTATTAAAAAGTGAGAGTGAAATAATAGCATTTGGTAAAAAGATTATTAATAAATATAATATTAAAGAAATATTATTAACCAGATCAGAAAAAGGAATGTTATTAATTGGGCATGATTATATTAAAAAGTATAAGGCAAATGCAAAAAAAATATGTGATGTCACTGGCGCTGGAGACACTGTAGTTAGTACTTTAGCTTTAATGAAAGCATTAGGTTTAAATACGAAGATGTCGGCTGAAATATCTAATTACGCAGCTGGTATTGCTATTAGTAAACGTGGTACATCTACACTTTTATATAAAGAGCTAATTTCTAAATTATGATGTATTTAAATAAATTATTTACAATAAATCAGCTAAAAGAAAATTTAAAAAAAATTAAAGAAAGTAATTTAACAATAGGATTTACAAATGGATGTTTTGACTTATTGCACGATGGTCACAAATCACTTTTGTCATATGCTAAGCAAAAATGCGATTTTTTAATTGTTGGGCTAAATTCAGATTCATCTGTTAAATTGTTAAAAGGCGTAAATAGACCTATACAAAATGAAGCAGTCAGATTGAAAAATTTATCAATTATTAATGATGTTGATGCATTAATCATATTTAAAGAAAAAACACCTCTTAAAATCGTAAAAGAAATAATGCCAAATATTCTATTTAAAGGTGCAGATTATAAATATAAAGAAGTTATTGGTTCTGAAATTGTAATAAAAAATG
>MDTB01027438.1_pt1 | contig 10577 bp, 9 predicted proteins | sample 811161 | NCBI WGS metagenome assembly MDTB01 (sample SAMN05326650, study PRJNA326480) | marine metagenome | isolation source: seawater | place: Mediterranean Sea | collected 2009
GGCATCAGCATCGAGGGTTTTGAGTTTGGCCGGTCTCTTGGCTGAGAACTCAACAACCACTTCGCCATGGTCGTGGTCGTGGTATGCCATGACGATCAATGGGCGATGAGGCTTTCTAGCTGAGTTTCAGTGATCCAGCTGGAAGACCGTGACGCTTTTGCTGTTGCTTGTTGAATGGACATCGGCAAAGGCCTAAAAGTTAAAGGCAGATTTAAACGGATAGTGTTTGATATCAAGCGTACATAAAAAATTAGAATGAAAAAGGTAATAATTCGAGTAGATATTATCAGTAAGTCTAAAGCGAATTCTGATGATATCTGCCAGATTCAATAAGACGTGGGAACGGCTGGCCCGCATCCAGGTTGAAATCGAAAATCAAAGCTGATCCTTGTTGACGAAGTTGTATTTATTTTAGAGCCATGATTCATATTGACTCCGTCAAATATTAGTGCTTGACCGTATTTTAAAGAAATTGGTTTGTGGTTTCTAGAGCCCTCCTCGGACTCAACCCAAAGACTATTATCTCCCCACACATCAGTCAGTGGAATCCAAACGTTAACTTTACCTTGCTTGACTCCAAAGTCCCTGTCGCGGTGAAAAACACTACTTCCATATCCACAGTAATGAAATCGAAATGAGGGAGGAGATTGATAATTTGCAATATCACCAAAGTTTTTGGCAATAACATTAATGATAAATTGACGGTAGGTATCTATGATAGAAGAAAAAGCATCAGACAATTGATTGCATGTAGGGTTTTTGTTTAGCAATTTAATCTTATCAAAAAGATGAATGGTTTCTAGATGTTCAGCGCTTAACACTTCACGCGCCCATTTGCGGAAGTCATATCGTTGAACGTCGAAGTCAATAATTGTCGTTTTCATATCGCAAAAATAGACTGTATTTGTTCAATATTTGAGCAATAACGTGAGAATAAAGGAATCTTTACAAGAGTCGAGACTGTCACCAGGCAATCAATAGTAGAAATCAAGCTGCACTTCCAAGTTGCACTACCAAATGGCTTCAGCAGGGAAGGCTGGTGCATCAACGAAAGATCAAGGTGAATAGGGCTAAAAAATACCAGTAAGCAGCTTATGAAGAACCGATCAGAGACCACACAGGTAGGCAAGGCGAGTTCAGCTCAGCAAAACCCCGCCATTGCGACGGGGTGTAAAAAAAATGGAAGGAGAATGATTTTCTTAGATTTCCGCAACAGAACTATTGTAGAATTGATCGAGATAATTTGAATCATCATACCAAATCGGATCGCTTGACATTTGTCTTCTAGTGCACGGAAGGTGCACCTTATTGAGTGACCCGTCTTTGCATTTAGTTTGGTACCAAAGAGCGCCTCTGAATTTCGCTCTTTTCAGATTGGCACCCATAAAATCAGCTCCCCATAAATTTGCATTTTTTAAATTTGCACCTCTTAAATCGGCGTCTTGAAATTCGCCCCCCCATAGGTTTGCATTTTCCAAATTTTGGTTGCGGTAATTTTTTACGGCTCCACCCATAAAGTTACCCGGATTTTTAGGGTCGATCCACCCCTTCGGTGTCCACCGTGATGGGGAGAAATTGATAATTTGGTCATCAAGAGTTTTGTTTTCTATCTTCTTGTAACTGCCTTTCCATGGAAAGCCGGTGTCATTGTCACTACCTACGAGGAAAGATAAGATTTCGCCTCGCTTGTGTAGCTTCGGTTGAGTAACTGTAAAACGACTTAAGCGTGATTTTCCATTATTGGATTTATACTTTACTGCAACTTCGGTGCCTGCATGTTGATAAAGGCTTTTCCAAGCTGAAACGAGCCTTTTTTTGCTGATGGTCCCGTCAAGAGCTGGCTTTTCCTTGTCTGACCAATGAATATAATCTACACCCTTTAGCCTCCATCTGATGGCTCCTTTCTTGCCACTGTGAAAGTAAGCCTGATCTGCACTCGCCTTTAAGATGTATGATTTATAAAGTGACGGAAATTTCATAACTTTCCTTCGGTTTAATTCATCCTTTTCATGTTTTATTCGAAGCCAAGGGCAGGGCTGGAGTTTCTTTCTCTCAGTGCACTAGTAATCCTACCGCTGTTCATGGAACTGGAGTGAAATATTTATGTAACTGTACAACCTTGCCAATAGCACTGAGGAGCCAGCAGGGGGTTTTGCCACGGGTGAGCTGAAGTTGCTCCGTTGGTAGCTACGACCAGCAGGGAAGTCAGCTCAGTGAGCGGAGCGAGCAAAATCCCCGCCTTGCGACGGGGTGAAGCACGAATTAGTGAGCTTTACTCATTTGTCTGCTACAGGGGCATTTGTCAAATGAGACTCAAAGTAATTTGGATCGTCAATCAAAGGTGGGTCTGCTGACATTTGTGCTTTAGTGCATGGTAAAAAACTATCGAGCCCGCCTTCAGTTCCGTCTTTGCATGCAGTCATATACCAATATGCTCCTTTCAGCTTTGTCCTTTCAAGTTTAGCCCCTACAAAACTTACGTTCCATAGGTTTGTGTTTTTTAAGTTTGCACCTCTTAAATCGGCATTCGTAAAGTCGGCCCAGCTTAAATCCGCGTCCTCAAAATCAACACCTCGATAATCTTTGGTGCCCCTTCCAGCAGTATTTTCGGGAAAGTCAGGGTCCCACCATCCCTTTGGCGTCCAGCGTGTTGATGAAAAGTTGATGATCGGATCAATGAGATCAATATTTTGTATTTTTTTGAAACTTCCTTCCCATGGGAAATCAAATCCACTATCAACAAGGAAGGAGATTGCTTTGCTGCTCTTGTGATATTTTGGATCATGGACACTAAACTTGATTGATCGTATATTTCCTCGCTTGTTGATATGTTTTAGTGTCACAGTCGAGCCTACATATTGATAAAATGAGTCCCAGTTCTTAACAAGTTGCAGAGGCTTCATAGTGCCTGACATTGATGGCTTAGCCTTGGCTGACCAGTTAATTCCTCTGACTCCCTCTAGGTTCCATCTAGTGCTCTTGACCGTACGCAACTCACCTCCGACCTGATGCTTTTCTTTGTGCTTGAAAAAGTAAGCAAGCTTTGCCTTTGTCTCCAAAAGGTATGACTTTTGAGGTGGTGGTAACGGCATACAGTAGGTAATCCTTGGCGCATAGATTTAACCTAATATAGGTTAAATCTATGCTTGTGGTATCATCTAATTCATGATGCATTACATTCTCTGTTTTTCCCTGGGGGTTTTGTATTGCTTTCAGTCAGTAATGGCGTCGGGCTTCTCGGCGTTGAATGAATCCATAATGACCGATGTGACTGATCTTGATGATGATCTGAGCTAGGGACAGCTGTGATGCTGCTCAAGCGTCACTAGGAGTGGGCCCAGTGGCTTAGGTCACATGATCTTCAATAAAAAAGCCCCGCTGGATAGCGAGGCTGAATATTTTTGCTGAGGGTTGTTAATAGTCGGGAGATCGATCAGCACAATCAAACTGCCCTGTCATTCCCTTGCGGGTTTGTATAACTTTTAGCCGCATTCTTCTAAAGGTTTTTGAGTGCAATTGTCGGGCAAAACCGTTACTAGCACTCTAAAAAAATAAAAAAGCGATCCTAAAAGTGTTTTAGGATTGATTGATCTCGTAATAACGCAAGCGAATAGGTCTAAAGCGCGAGTAAATTATGAAACCAAACCATTGAACTATTGTCCAAAATGTTCCGAAGATAAAACTGAGAAAGAAAGCAAGAATAATCGCAGTTATCAACGCAGTCGGTCCATATACGTATTGATCGTTAATAGAGACAATATCAGCCCCCGAGATCCATGCGTAAATTCCGACAAGCAATCCTATAAGCATCATTCCAACCGAGACGACAATGCAGTTCAACATCCAAAGAGACCTGAAGCAGAGACGATTGACAACAATTGACAGAGAAGTCATATAAGAATTGTATCCATTCTACTTTAAAGATTTCCCCTATTTTTGCAACCTCGATAGCCAATTAGATTTACAGAATCCAGTCTTGGCGCCAAGCAATCAGCCTATCCTTCTCGTCTTCAGTCAGGAACGGGTCAAGCCAATCCAGAAGCAGCTCTTCCACTGCAGGCTTTCCTAGGTCTTGCACGCCACCACACAGCCAGCATTTGAAAAGGTCAGGGTCGTTGGCCCTCAGTGCTGAGACGAGTTCATTCAGTAGGAACAGGGCAATACTGGTGTCGAGAGTCATGGGTCAGAAGTGACTGCTTGAAGTGTTCCCGGCTCTACGCAGGAAAAGAAAAAACCCGCCATTGCTGACGGGACTAAGCAAGGTTGAATCATCGCGGCAACTTATGCGGCTACACCTGCTGTCATCTCGCTAACTTGATTAACCGTAAGGTCGCCACCGGTATAAATAGCTTCTAGTGAATTAGAAGCATAGATTCCAATCCCGTTCACAGTTTCTCCAGCAACAGTTGTGTGTGTTGTAGAACCAAAACTAAGCTGGGCATCAGTTGCACCCTGGATAAAGACCCTATCAAACGAATCGAGAGAAGCAATTACGTCAGCTTTTATATTGCCATCATTATTTCCAGCTTTTTTATAAAGATAATTTACCGCTAAATGGTCCGACTTCAGGTAAAGATCATCAACCATCCCGTCCTGTTCGCCGGTAAAGGTGTTTTGACCAAATCCTCCATACAGTTCATCTGACCCACTCCCTCCTGTAACGGTATCTCTGCCATTTCCAGCTCTCACTTCATCGTTACCTTCACCACCGTTCAATCCATCAGCGCCCCTGTATCCAGTAATAATATCGTCACCCGAAAACCCATCAATTACATCATTGCCAAAATCATCTCCAGATTTGCCTGACAAGCTATCGCTGCTTGCGGTTCCTTGCAAACTGACTCCAATGTTGCCAACATTGATCGTGCCAGATCCTTGATTAATAATGTTTATAACTGTGTTCCCTGCTGCTGTTAACGGGTTCGCAGCGGCCTGCGTTGCAGACGGCGCAAGAGCCAAAGAATTTGTTCCTGCGTTATAGCTGCCAAGATTGATTGTCCTGTATTCAGGCCCGATTGTATAAACAATTCCATTACTTTTGACCTCTGCGCTTAAGTAATCAAAACCGCCATTATAACCATTCTCTACATCAGTAATGGTTGCGCCGGAATTCTTATCGTAGTAGCTATCAATATCGATCCCTCCATAGCCATAGCCCATCATATTGCTAACCGTGGTGAATTTAATTAGGTCATTCGGATTGTGATCGTCCCATCTGCTAAGCCCAACCTGTTCGGGTGCATAGAACTTATTTGGAATAAACGAGCCTCCGCCATCGTATTCATCGATAGTCCCGCTAAACGTGAAGAAATCTCCACCGTCAGTGAAGTAATAAACTCCTCGAACCTTGGAATAAGCCATTGTTTGACAAATAAGAGAATGTGAGGATGTCCTTTCGGACACATTCAACATCTCAGCGCTGGCTTTAAACCACATCACCCATTTAGGGGAGCTGATAGTGAGAGTTCGATGAGTAGAAATCTCACCCAGTTAGAGACTCACCCCTAGATGCCAAGCAATCAGCCTGTCCTTCTCTGTTTTGGTCAGGAGCGGGGCAAGCCAATTCAGAAGTAGCTCTTGCACTGCAGGTTTTCCTAGGTCTCGCACCCCGCCAGAAAGCCAACGCTTAATCGTCTGACTCGGTAATGTCTTCCTCCGTCTCTGCCTGCTTTGGCTTCCAGGTCTTGAACGACCCCCCTAGTGATGCTGACTGGCCTGAATACTTCTGAAGCGATTTCCCCTCGTAACCGAACGAGACTGGGTCTTGGTGTTGCTTGGCCTTCTCTTGTCTCTCGATCTCCAGTCCGGCGTCTCGGATCTCGGGGTAGGTTTCAGCCCACCAGCTCTCGGGATGCCTCCAGTCTCCGAAATACTCAGGCGGATTCTCTGATAGCCGGGGAGGTTTGTCGCTGGACTGTTTCACCAGCCAGGCCTTGAAAGCCACCTGAGCAGAGATGGCAGCGCCGCCTATGAGAAGGACCCAAATCATGGCTTAACCGAAGTTTGAGTTTTTCCGTCCCAACGCTTTCCATTGAGTGTTTCTTTAGCGGGTGTAGTACTAATCAACGAAGCGCCTATAACAGCAGCAGTGCTAGCGATTGAAGTGAAGAGTTTCATTTGAAAGTTAGTGAGTGTGAGGGTTTTCCCCTCGGACACATTCACCATCGCCTAGCTGCCTTCAGATCACATCACCCGAGCGGGTGGTTGTTCAATGCCTGCCTTTCACCCAGTTGGGTTACTTCGGCCTAACCGCACCTGCGTCCTTGCACTTCTGGTGCTTCTGGAACTTGGCCGAGCTGGTTGAACGGCAGAGGTACCGGATCGAGCCTGACACGATAGTGGGCAGGACAAACGATCTACATACTGAACTTTGTCCACTTGTCCGTTGACCACAAACCGAACTCTACGGAGCTGTATACATCACAATTATCAAGAATCTGACGAGAGTATTGGTATAAGAGACGGGTATCACTTAGCAACGATGTTGTCTGAGGAGATGGGTCAACATCAGAGTTTCTACCTTCAAGCCCTATCGCATAGGTAGTGGTAGACCATCCTTGTCCAGTAGTCCCTCGAGCTGGATACGAATATATTCTATAGACAGGCTGGACTTCAATACCCTTATTAATAATCTCCCTCAAGACAAGTGATGTAGCATTTACACATATATCTTCAAGGCTACCTCTAACATTAATAGGAAGCATCGTATCGTTCCTGATGGGTTCAGTTGGGACCTGTGGGCCCTCTGGCGTGACTGATTCATTATCTTCTATTTGAGTGTCATGACCTTCATCCTGATTGATCCCTTCTTCAGTCCGAGTATCCTTTTCAGGTTCTATCTCTAGAGGTTTAGGAGTATCAAATTTCCTCCGATCATCTGGGATTACTGGGGTTAGGGCATCAGGTGGTGTGGGAACAGGCTCCGATCTTGGAGTAATGCTGGGTTCATCTGATGGTGGTGATTTGTCGCTGTTAGACGCCAGTATTGAACAGACAATAATGATAATTGCAAAGAACAGGAATGGTCCACATCCACTACCCTCTTCAGACTTCGTGGTTGGATCACTAGCTTGCAACTCAACCTTATCGGGGCTTTGTTTTGTGGGCCAGTAACCGGGTTCACTTCTGGCTTTTGATCTCGCGATAAGATCTACTTCATTGATTCTCGTAGCAAGTATCTCGTCCTTAGTCTTTTGTTCCGTATACCAATTACCTGAAGTACTCTTGCGACGTCTGTAGAAATTACCAGCCTTGGCTTGTTTTCATTCGCCTACAACCATGGATTGGTTGGTCTGTGCTGCTAGCCAATTGATCTTGGGTAATGCTTCCTCCTCGGCAATATCAAACCATTCAGACTGTGGAAGTCTCTTATGCTTGAACATTGAATGTAATACCTTCTCCCATTTCCTCGCATCAGAACATCGCTTTGTCAACCAGTCTTTCACTAGAATAAAGCAGCACCCCCTACACCGTTTAACAACACCGTTGAGCAGCATCTGCAGCACCATAAGTCACTGCTATTCCACGGCTAAGAACCCTGTCCCTCAATCAACCCAAAACGCCAGACAGATCATCAATGAAAAATATGACCCAAAGTGAGAACGTTCCCATTCCAGCCTGATCGTCTCAGTGAAAGCTGCTATCGACAGCATCAGCACGTTGCAGATGCACCATTCCTCGATACTTCATCACCAAAAGCCACCGCATCACGACCAAAACCACGGCAATAGCTACAATGTTGTCGTTCGTCAGTTCCAAGGTCTAGCGAGAAGCGTTGGCATCACATAATTTCCAAGAGCTGTGAGCTCGATGAAGTATTGAACTGGTCACCTTCTCTCCAACTGATACAAGCGTTCCCATCATCAAAGCTTTGATTGATAAGAGGGAGGCAGAAGGCTGGGGGCCAGCAACGATCAAGATCAGATGCTCCCTGCTTCAAGGCCTAATAAGGAAAGCCAAGACCAGTGGATTCAATCGATCTCTCATCAATGGCTTCCTGGATATTGACTATGGAAAGAGAATCGAGAACAACTACTACTGCCCTGTTGATAGCGACTACCAATGGATGACCAAGCGGCTTGAGACCGAACCAAGGGCAACATAGGTAGCGATGAGGGTGATGATGTATTCAGGTTTGAGGGTTCATGCTTTGACTCAGCTCTCCGCGATAACGGAACCGGAATAGTTCGACCTCTACCGACAAGAACTTCAGGAGATTTGTGATGTTCTTTTTATGGCATATGTGGAGCCCACTCATCGGGACTCCACCTTGACCATTAGACCTAAACTCCGAGAAAGACAAAATCATCGATAGTCAGCTCAAGTCCTTTACTAACTCGTGCGAAGAGACCACCCTCGTTCTTATTTCCCCAATTCTTTGCAGATCCATTTCCATCATGGAAAAGGAAGCCCTTATTCTCGTAGTACACAACATCGTGGCCTTGGCGGGATAATGCCTTTAAGTTTTTCTTACTGTCAGCGATGGCCAAAGAGAAACTGTCTTTATTTTTCAAACCTGGGAGCGAAAGCTCGTTGAAAGCAATTTTGTGATCAAGATCAGAGTTAAATCCGATTATCTTGTCCGCATTCCTCTTAGTAAATTTATCGTAGTTGTCAAAATAAAATATACTCTTATCTGATGTTGCTCTCATCGTACCCTTACCTTTATTTGAACTGACGAAATCAAGATCAAAATCATCACCTGGACTAGGGACGTACTCACCTTCTTTACCCCATATTGTCTGAAGTGCTAATATATCACCTTCTGTGAAAGTTTGACCTGGACCGCTAGCATTATGATTGTAACTCATAATAGTATCCTTGCTATCATATATATTCCATTTAGGATTATCTTTAATACCATTAGTTCCTATGCCGTTTCTTGTTTCAACATCAGGAGGAAGGCCCGGATGGGAAAGGGCTAAAGCGTGACCTATCTCATGAAGAGCAGTAAATGTGTTAATAGGATCGTCTTCTTCTGTATCACCATAATACTGAGTTCCAGCATCAACGTTTACAATAATGTCCACAATTCCCGAGGATGCTAGTTGAGTGCCATCCGCAAATCCACCAGTAATTTCGACCATTCCTTCGCCTATGCTCTCAACTAAATTATGATTAGTTGTCCCATACAATCTAAAATTAGCCTTGTTTTTATCAGCGGTTAATACAAAATCAATCTCAAGCAAGTCATCCAATTCATCAAACACATCAACTGCCCATTCATAATCTTCATTTCTCACAGATCGAGCTTCAATATTCATTGTCTCACCTCCACCTCTTCTCACTTCTGTGAGAGCAGGATCACCTGCATACATCCAATAATAGTATGTTTGGCCTTGCGGGCCTTCGTACATGTAATCCTGGAAGGTTTTAAAATCGTAGCCCTGAGGAAACCAATTCAATATATGGTCAACAGATTGCTGTACATTTAAGTCAGAAGGTGTCGAATGTGACAAAATTTTTTCTATTTATTTTTACGAATTTAGCATGTAATCACCCTTTAGCCAAGCCTTGCACAGGTTAGCTTGCAAGTTTGTAACAAGTAAATAGCGGTAGTGCCGGACGCAACCTCTGCAATTATGACAAGCACTAGACTTTGAAATAAAAACTCTTTTAAAACGCTCAAGCAAAGCGATCCTTCAGCCTTCACTCAAACCTCTTAAGTTGCACGTATAAGGGAGATATAATTTATTCAATGTGTTAACCATGAGAAAGAAATAGCTAGCAACTTGGCAGTGCCATCACTCTTTCGAATGGGTTTGGTGGGCTGATCTTTGATGAATCAATCCCTGCCATTTAGCACGCCTGATTCAAGATTCTGATTTCTTGTGGGCTCATAATTACGGTCTGCAATGTCCCTGATTGATTCCCTAGATTGCCCAGGGGCTAAATCATCTATTTCGCAATAAAAACCCCGCCATTGCTGACGGGGAAAGCATTGAAATAGTTTCAATCAGACAGCGTCAGATGTCAGCACTGATTTCTTATCCATTCAATCGGCGTGGTATCCCCTAGTGCTTCCCCTTTTTTCCAGTCCTTACAGGCACTCTTAAGATCGCCTACTATTTCTAATACAACACCGCGTTCGATGTAAGCCTGATAAAATTCTTGATCGATTTCAATTGCCTTTGAATAATCAGCAATGGCCCCTTGATAATCCATTAGTTCAAACTTATGATTACCTCGGTCGAAATAGGCAATGACAAAATTAGAATTTATTTCGAGTGCCTTTGTGTAATCAGCAATAGCTCCTTGATAATCCTTTAGCTCACTCTTGGCATTACCTCGTTTGTAATAGACATCGGCATCCCGCGGGTTAATCTCGATTGCCTTGTTGTAATCAGCAATGGCTCCTTTAAAATCGTCTAATTTACTTTTTGCAAGCCCACGATTGTAATAGGCAAGGGCATATTTAGGATCAATCTCGATTGCCTTGGTCCAATCAGCAATAGCCCCTTTTGGGTTTCCACTTTTTGCTTTGTCAAGCCCTGAATTCAACAGATCGGTAGCGTTCTGTGCATAGGCTGCCTGTGTCGTCAGTAACCCTGCTCCTATTCCAATGGCAGGAGTCAGCC
>MDTB01048027.1_pt1 | contig 10577 bp, 7 predicted proteins | sample 811161 | NCBI WGS metagenome assembly MDTB01 (sample SAMN05326650, study PRJNA326480) | marine metagenome | isolation source: seawater | place: Mediterranean Sea | collected 2009
CTAACTTTCCATAGAGTCGAAATAAATAGATCTATCATAGGACATAGGAGTGATGGTGTTAAAAAAATATTGTAGAACCTTTTCTCTGATTTTAATTGTTACTAGCATATATGGACAACCTGGTGGTGGAGGTGGCTTTACTGGAAATATGAGCATTGAAATTGATTCACTATGTGCTTGGTCTCCTTCATGGAACTCTAATAATATTCGTATGGATTTAGGAACAATTTCTATTGGTGATACTAGTCAATGTAGGTTATTTATTGAAAATCAAGATTCTAGTGTTTTATTAATTTCAAATATTCGCTTTAATACTATGGGCGATACATTAAGAGATTATAGCACGGACAAAGATACACTTCTTATTCAGCCAGATCATCAAGACACACTCACGGTTTATTTTCATCCAGATACAGGAGACTTTTATTATGGAAGAATTTGGTTTGATACAAGTGATTCTCTTCATGAACAACATTATACAGGTGTTCAGGGAATAGGTCTATCGGATGAAAGAGAAATAGTTGTCCAAATAGCAAATGGTCCAACTGACACTGTTCGTTTTCATCATACAACTCCTGATGATTCAATGTATTACGAATCTGTATTCATTTCTAATCTAGGTACCACTGAACTAGAAATATATGATATTACTGCAACGGAGCATTTCTACGTCAATTTTAGTTCAGACACATTAGATACTTTAGAAAATATTGAAGTGGAAATCAGATTTTATCCTAGTGTCTCAGGTGAATATTTTGGTACCCTTAATATTTTTAGTAATGATAGCGATGAGGGCGAGGTGGTCATACCATTATATGCATTTGCTGAACCTTTAAGTAATATTTACCACGTAGCCACCAATGGTTCAGATGAGTCTGGTGATGGTTCTGAAGAAAACCCATTTGCTACAATACAAAAAGGGGTTGATGTTGCGAATGATATGGATACTGTTTATGTATTCAATGGTGTTTATGAAGGCGGTATAGTCATTTCTAACAAAGCAATATCATTAATTGGAGAATCCATAGAACAAACTAAGATTATTGAGCCAATCTCCTCACCGCAAATCAGTATAGTTGACTGTCAGGCAGGTATAACAAGAGTTGAAAACTTCATTATCAAACGCGGGAGTTCATATTATGGTGGCGGTATTTACACTTCTGGATCAATCGTTGAGATTAATAGTGTAGATTTTTCTTATAATTCTTCTTCAAGCCATGGAGCTGCAATAAATTCAATTGAATCTACCGTTAAAGTTCAAAACTCAACTTTTTCTCACAATGAATCTAATTACTTAGGTGGAGCAATATATGTTGATCCTCTTACAACCTGTGAGATTTACAATTCAAGTTTTGATAATAATGAAGCCTTGTGGGGTGGAGCAATCGCAACTGTTGGGGGTGGAAAACTTCTTGTAGAGGGATGCAACATATCCTTTAATACCGCATTAGGAAATAATCCAAATCCAAATGAAGATTATCCGACATTTGGTGGAGGTGGTGGTATTTACCATGAATGGTCAGACAGTTTAGAAATATATGATTCAGAAATAACCAATAATACTGCTGCTACAGGTGCTGGTGGTGGTATAGCAGTATATCTCAGTAATGATGTAACAATTGATAATATTGTTCTTAGTGATAATTCTTCATCGGGTCCTAATTATCCAAGTGGTGGTGGCGGAGTAGCATTTTATAGAGCAGATAATGTTCTTTTTGAAAACTCAACCATTGCTAATAATGTATCTAATCATAATTCAGGTGGTGGTATTTTCCTTGGATCAGAATCGGGCCAAGCTTCCATTGTAGTTCATGCTACTTTCAATAGATTGACTATCGTTAATAATAGTGCACTAAGTGGAGGAGCAATTTTTTGCTGGTCTGCGATCCTCAATCTATATCATTCGACTCTAGCTCAAAATGAAGCATCAAATATTGAGTGGAGTGGTGGGGGATTAGCATCGCATTATGTTACAGAACCAAATATAATAAGTAGCCTTTTTTATGATAACACACCTAATTCTATCCACAATGGTTATCCATATACACCAGTTCTTGTAGCATATTCATTAGTACAAGAACAATGGGTTGGTGCGGGAAATCTGACAAATGTAGATCCTTTATTTTGTGATCCTGACAGTGGAGACTATAGTTTAGCGGAAAATTCACCTTGTGTTGGCGCTGGTGAAGGTGGTTCTAATATGGGTGCCTATGAAATAGGGTGTGATCCTATTATATTAAGTACATCTAGTGAACTATTACCTGTTACTTACACTTTACACCAAAACTATCCTAATCCATTCAACCCGGTTACAAGATTGCGTTATGATTTAGCAGAGAATAGTTTGGTAAATATCACCATTTATGATATGATGGGTAGGCAAGTAAAAACTCTAATCAACCAAACCCAAGATGCTGGATACAGATCTATAGTATGGGATGCTACTAATGACTACGGTAAACCAGTGAGTGCTGGTATATATCTATATCAAATACAAGCGGGAAAATACATTAGTACAAAGAAGATGGTGTTATTGAAATAAGTTTTAAACGTTCTCAACTAAAGGAGGATTATTTTTATATTTATTTTCTGGTTTTGGCCCAAGATCGCGCTGATAATATTCAAAGGTTTTTCCAGTTCCTTGCCAGTTTTCAACACGGCTAATAATTTTAATTTCTCCGGTAAACTTTGCAGATATTGATTCTTTAACATGACCAGTAATATAGCGAATATCATCTCGTTTTTTTGCCCAACTTAAATACACTCTTTTTAATATTTTAGCATACCCATTACCCTTATACTTACTCATTATAACAAAGGCGTACGTGTATAGAGTGTTTTGTTTACTAAAATTTTCATCCATTCTGGCCCATGGTTCAGTGCTTAGTTCTTCTAAAGCAACGCCAATTATATATCCGATAATATCGCCACGATATCGAGCAATAAAAGGGAGCGATCCTTGTTTATTAAAATATTTGTTAATGGTCTCCTTTGTTAAAATAGCAGCTTCTCCATATTCACTGGCTAAGTGATGAGAGATTTCGATCAATTGCGGATGATCTTCAAGACCTACCTGATTCATTAATTCAATTTGAAAAGGACCTGAAGAGGCAATAACTCTAGATTTTGATGATAGTTCAACAGTTAAATTTAGTTGCTCCATGAAGTAGTGAATTTACTTAGCAATTTTGATTATGATCATGAAAACATCAATAATACCTTCTTTCTGCTTGGATAGAAAGAGAGTAAATTGGGTACCCGTGAAATCATTTAATTCAAGATTAAAAGATCACATACATTCCACTGGATCTCATCTTTGTGTAGGACTAGATATAAATCCAGAAGCGTTACAGATGAATTATTCAACTCTTGATGATTTAAAAACTCACACGAGAAAAGTAATAGATGCTACTGCCGATTTAGCTGCTGTATATAAACCAAACATGGCTTTTTTTGAACGTTGGGGAAGTCAGGGTATTAAATGGCTAGAAGAAACGATGGAATGGATTGGTGACTCCGCATTAACGATTGGTGATGCAAAACGGGGAGATATTGGAAATACTGCAAGACAATATGCCGCAAGCTTATTCAACTATTTTGGATTTGATGCAGTCACAGTGAACCCTTACATGGGTCGAGATGCAATAGAACCATTCACGCAGAACAGTGAGAAAGGTGTATTTGTTCTTTGTAGGACATCGAATGCATCAGCAGGCGATTTCCAAGATAGAAAAAGTAATGGAGAAACACTGTTTGAATCTGTTGGAAAATTAGTAAATAAACTGAATAGCAATGATAATCTCGGGCTTGTAGTTGGAGGAACATCCGCTGCTGAAATTTCACAAATCAGAAAAGTTGTAAAGGATTTGCCTTTTCTTATTCCTGGTATTGGAGCTCAAGGTGGAGATTTGGAAAGTAGTTTTAAATCAGGAAATTCAGATGGAATTGCATTGATTAATGTTTCTAGAGGAATCATATTCGCGGGCGATTTAAGTGCAAAAGCAATACGAAAAGAAGCAAAACGATATGTTGATATCATGCAAAGTTTGAAATGAACAATCAAGATCATTTAATAGAAATATTTCAAAAAACTGGTGCTCTTTTAGAAGGACATTTTATACTGACATCAGGTCGACATAGTCGAACCTATTTCCAATGTGCAAAAGTATTACAGCACCCTGAATATTTACAAAAATTTTCAAATGAAATTGTTAACTATTTTCGAGATATAGAAATAGATACTGTCATTACTCCAGCTGTCGGTGGAATAGTATTAGGGACAGAAATTGGTAGGCAACTGAACAAGCAGACGATATTTGCAGAACGTGAACAAGGTGCAATGACCTTACGTAGAGGTTTTGAAATTAGTCCTGAAATTAATGTGCTTGTCATTGAAGATGTCATCACTACAGGTGGATCAGTAAGCGAAGTGATTGATTTAGTAAAAAATTCAGGAGCACATGTTGTCGGTGTTGGAGTTTTGGTTGATAGATCGGGAGGAAAAGTAAAGTTACATGAAAAACAGTTTTGTGTTACCGAATTAGAAGCTGTAAGCTATAGGGATGATGAAATCCCGGATGATTTAGCTAATATTCCTGTATTAAAGCCGGGAAGTAGGAGTTTAAAATGAAAAAAATAATAACATTAATAATGATTGGATCAATAATAATGACTAGTTGCGAAAAACAACCGGATGTAGCCGTTGTATCTACACGATATGGTGATATGGTATTAGAGTTTTATCCTGATGTCGCTGAAAAACATGTTGATAGTTTTTTGACTCATGCGAGAAATGGATATTTCAATGGAACCACGTTTCATAGAGTAATCCCAGGTTTTGTAATTCAAGGAGGGGACCCAAATTCAAAAAGTGATGACCGTTCCAAACATGGTATGGGCGGACATGCCGCAAATTTTTATGGCGTTGGTAATGAAGAAGATTCAAATTCATGGATGTTGCCTGCAGAGTTTAATTCTCGGCCACATTTAACTGGTACACTTTCCATGGCTCGTTCCCAATCACCGAATAGCGCAGGAAGTCAATTTTTTATTTGCGCAGGACCCACACCACAGCTTGATAACCAATACACAGTATTTGGGCAAGTTATTGAAGGTCTTGATGTAATTCAAAAAATAGTGAATTCTCCCCGTGATAGACGTGATAATCCTAAAGATAAAGTAGAAATGACGATGACTGTGATGCCAAAAAACGAAGCAGTTGATAGTTAGATATAATTATAACAATAATTTGATCTAGAATACTAATTATAGTATTTTCAGATCTTATTGTAAAAACTGGAACAATTTTGACAAGTTTTTCTTTATATAATAGTAGGCTATAGAAATAAGACATAGAAAAATGACAAATACATTCTTTAAATCGATACTATTATTTTCAGTATTAGTTGGAATAGGATTTTCTCAATTCAAAACGCCTGTAACTATTTCTTCTGAGGTTGAGAATTCTGTTCGTCCTGGTGAAGTTGCACATGTTCTAGTTAAAGCCAGTATGGATGATGAATGGCATATTTATGCGCTGGAAAATGCAGGCGAGGGACCAGTTGCATCAAGAATAAAGATTAGTGGTGATATTGTAGATGAGCAAGGATTGGTTGAACATCGTGAGCCAACAGAGAAGTTTGACGAAGGTTTCGGTGTAAAAACAAGATTTTTTAAGGGAGCAACTGATTTCCGTATTCCAGTAAAAATAAAAGAAAATGCACCTGTTGGTGAAACAAATTTATCTGTTTATATGCTATACCAAGTTTGTAATGAATCTTTATGTTATCCACCAGCAGAGGTAAATATTAATGCCGCAATAATAATTGAGGATGGTCCTGCAAGAACGGAGCTTAGCGAATTTGTTCCTAAACGATCTGCTAGCAGCTCCAGCGAAATAAATCTTGATGATGCAATTGCAGCTGGTTTTTGGTCGTTTGTATTGCTATCAATTTCTATGGGATTTTTAGCGTTACTTACTCCCTGTGTATTTCCAATGATACCGATTACGGTCTCTTTCTTTACTCATCAGGGTGAATTAAAAAATCAAAAACCATTGAACCAAGCTATTGTGTACACGCTTGGGATCGTTTCAACATTTAGTATATTGGGAATGATCCTTGCTGTAACATTAGGTGCAACAGGAGCGAACCAACTTGCAGCAAATCCATGGGTTAATTTATTTATTGGTGCTTTATTTGTTTATTTTGCTTTATCATTATTTGGAGCCTACGAAATACAATTACCACAATCTCTTCGTCAATTATCACTAGATCAAGAAAAACGTGGTGGGTATATAGGAACATTATTCATGGCGGTTACATTTACGTTAACATCATTTACATGTACGGTTCAGTTCGTTGGTTTATTACTGGTTGCAGCATCGCAAGGCCAATGGTTTTGGCCTTTATTAGGAATGATTGTTTTTAGTACAGCTTTTGCTACACCATTCTTTTTCTTAGCATTGTTTCCACAATATTTAGCAAAAATGCCAAAATCAGGAGGCTGGTTAAATTCCGTAAAAGTTGTTATGGGGTTTTTAGAATTAGCTGCTGCATTCAAATTCTTTAGCAATACAGACCTGGTATGGGGATGGGGATTTCTTACGTTTAACTCCGTATTAGCAATTTGGACAATGATTATGTTTTTTACTGGTTTATACTTACTTGGAAAAATTCAATTACCCCACGATTCGAAAGTTGAAAGTTTGGGAGTTACACGAATGATGCTTAGCTTGTTCTTCTTGACTTTTTCTCTTTATATGGGGACTGGACTATTTGGTCGTCCGATTCATGGAATGATATATTCATATTTACCGCCAAAGATTGAAAAAGAATTCAGCTCGGTAGATAAAGATAATAATGTAGAAAAATTAATTTGGTATTCTAATCTCGAGCAGGCATTTACCGAAGCAAAATTGATTGAAAAACCTATTTTTCTTGATTTTACAGGTTATACATGTACCAATTGTCGTTGGATGGAAACGAATATATTCACTCTGCAAGATGTTGAAGATCGATTTAATGAATTGATATTGGTTCATTTATATACGGATGGTGGTGAAAACCATAAAGAATATCAACAATACGAAATAGATAGGTTTGGTACTGCTGCGCTACCATATTATGTAATATTAAGCCCTCAAGATGAAGTGCTAGCTACGTTTCCAGGGCTAACTAGAGATGTAAATGAATTTCTTGATTTTTTGGATAAAGGTTTAGAAGGATAACATAATTTAATCATGCAATCCATATACATTATTTGCATATTATCTATTCTAACCCTGTCAGTTGGTTGTGGTCAGAAAAAAGATGATAAGGATTTTTCATCGAAAGAAGAAACACAGTCTGTAGATAAAAACCAAGCAAGTAAAACATCAAATAATAAAACCGATCAAGCGGAAAGGCCTCCAGTATCAATTCCAGCTCCAGATTTTACCCTTGCTACAACGGACGGTGATCTAGTATCACTAAGCGATTTAAGAGGGAAGGTTGTATTATTGAATTTTTGGGGAACATGGTGTGGTCCATGCAGAATAGAGCTACCTGATTTTGTTAAACTTTATGATAAATATAACAAAGATGGTCTAGAAATTATTGGTATTACCATAAGGCGAGGTGAATCCATCCAAGATGTTGCAAAATTTCAAGAACAATGGGGATTAAATTATTTATTGTTGAATGATGTAAATGGCAATGAGGTCTCAGAAGTAACCATGGATTATAGTAGAGCTATTGGACAAATGATTAGCGGTATTCCAACAACGCTCATTATTGATAGAGAAGGGTTTATTGTAAGTGGATTTGTCGGCCCTCGTAAAGAGCAAGTTTTTTATAATGCAATTAAACCATATTTATAATTATCATTAAAAAATTATTACAATCGATACTAGTTCTACTTTATGCTGGTATTCTAATTTTTTTCACTCCGAGCTTGTATGCTTCCGATTATTGGCAGCAGTATGTGCATTATAATATGGATATTAAATTAGATGTGGATGCAAAAACAGTGGGTGGAACTACTATTATTAAATACACAAATAATTCACCTGATGTTCTTGATGATATTTTCATGCATTTATATCCCAATGCTTTTCAATTAGGATCTGTGAAATATCGTGAATACAAACAAAAATATGGTCGATTACCTCGTGCCTCACAATTTATCAAAGGGTTTCAAGATTCATTTAGTAAAATAGATATTCATCGTTTTGAAATAGTATCAAATGGTACGGTATTATCGGATACTTTTAATATTGATGATACTATTTTATCTGCAAAATTAATCAATGGGCTTGATCCTGGTAAATCAATAACTATTGAATTGGATTGGACGCATCATGTTGGAGAACAAGTGGAAAGAGCTGGTAGAGTTGATAGTCAATATAATATGGCACAGTGGTATCCTAAATTAGTTGTCTATGATGAAAATGGATGGCACAATATCCCTTTCCATGCATCCGGAGAATTTTATGGTGAGTTTGGAACTTTTGATGTGACTCTTGATGTGCCAGCATATTACGTTTTGGGTGCAACGGGTACTGTAACTAGTGGTGATCCAGGTTGGGAAGGTGTACGAGTAGATACTTCCAAAGATTTTGTAGAGTGGTTAGCGGAATTTAAAAAGAATAAATCAGATGTAGACTCTACTTCCAGGCGAAAAGTATCATTTTATGCAGAGGATGTTCATGATTTTGCATGGATTGCATCCCCAAGTTTTTTATATGAATCAGGATCGTGGGATGGAATTGATGTTCATGTATTATTCAATGAAGAGAATGGAGAGAGCTGGACAAAAGAAGTTGTTGCAAGATCAGAAAGAGCGCTTGAATGGTTAACAAATAAATTTGGTGAGTATCCATATCCACAAGTAACAACAACGGATCGAATAAAAGGTGGTGGGATGGAATATCCAATGCTTGTAATGAATGGTAGCGCTAGTGAAAGTTTGATTCTACATGAAATTGGTCATATTTGGTTTTATGGAATTTTAGGAAATAATGAAGTAACGGAAGCTTGGTTAGATGAAGGTTTAACTACATTTCAAACTCGTTGGTATATGATGAATCGTTATGGTGATCATGGTTTTGATATAGAAAATACTACATGGTATAAGCCGTTTCAAAAAAAGCATTGGTATTTTACAAATTCGCTTGGAAATAGTCAGTGGTATGTTATCAATTTTCAATTAAGCGGAGACGATGAGCCAATCAGTAAAAAATCATATTTATTCAAAGGAAATAACTCGTATAGATATAATGCGTATACAAAGCCAGGAGTGATGCTTGATGAATTAAAATACGTCCTTGGAGATTCAATATTTATTTCTGGTATGAAGGAATACTATGATCGATGGCAATTGAAGCACCCCAATGAAGAACGATTTGTTAATGCTATTGAGGATGTAAGTAATAAAGAATTAGACTGGTTTTTTGATGCTTGGCTTCACGATACTCAATTATTGGATTATGGTATAAAAAATTGGAGAAAGAATCAAAAACCGGGTGGCACCTGGTCTGTTAATGTTGACTTGATTAAGTATGGAATTAGGGAAATGCCGCAGTTATTAGAAATCAGATTTAGCGATGGTAGTTCGGAAAGAATATGGTGGAACAATCATCAATGGCGTAAAAATGATACTTTTGCTTTTGATGTTAGCAAGAAGCCTGTCTCAATAATTTTAGACCCAGATGTTCAAACTGTAGATATTGATCGTAGAAATAATCATAGTAATGGTCTACCACATAAACTACTATTTCGTTGGCCAGGAATGAATGTGAATCATCGTGACGCTTTTATATTTCAGTGGTCGCCTTCTATAAATTACCATGAAAAGGATGGTCTTATTCCAGGGTTTTGGTTTAGTAGGTCTTATAATCCATGGCATCGTGCCGATCTTCGGTTACATTATGGTTTAGATTCAGAAGAAATATATTGGGACTTACAAACAGAAAGTAAGCCAGCGCATAGTAATAATAATTTTAGATATAATTTTCATGCATTTAAACAAGGCGGTCTTTCAGGTTTAAACTGGAGCTTGAATAATTCCTGGAGTAGTTGGAATTCAATGAGTCCGAATTATGAATCATCATTAGGTGTTTATACTACCAATGCTAGTAATACGAATAGAACAAATTTATACGATTTGGGTAGAGTATCTGTTTTATTTGCAAAGCTAAATATTAATAAAAGCGGTAATGCCATTTCAATGGAGTTGGCCACCACACCGCAAGAACTTTCTGATTGGAGCTTTAATCGTTTGACTCTTATAGGAAATGTAAATAGATCGATCAAAGATATTGGAATCAAAGGAAGGTTTATACTTGGTGTGATGAATTATGGTGAGAATAGCTCAGTCCCAGCGCAGGAACTGTATACTATTAATGGGGCAGGTGCTTTTGATACATATATGCGTCCATATTTACGAGATGAATCAAGTTTTTATGGCAATTCAACTTTGAGACAGCATTATCATTTAACAGGTGACGCAAATCTTCGAGGTTTTTATAATACAGAATTAGCAGGAGCAGAATCATTGCTAGGAACTTCTATAGAATTAATAAAAAGCATACCATTCAA
>MDTB01096081.1_pt1 | contig 10577 bp, 7 predicted proteins | sample 811161 | NCBI WGS metagenome assembly MDTB01 (sample SAMN05326650, study PRJNA326480) | marine metagenome | isolation source: seawater | place: Mediterranean Sea | collected 2009
GTAAGTAACTGGCTTCTCCAGATAAGTCTACATTGGACCATTCAAGTCTAGTTTGTATTCGACCTTTTGAACTAAAAAAATGGAGTAAATTGAATTGTATACCCTTTAAGGAAGATGAATAGCTATTTAACTGATGAGTACCAGTATCATATCCATATTGCAAATACCCTTCTATATGTAAAACAGAAGAAAAACGTTTTTTTAATCCAATTTCAGACCAATATCCATCTATACTTCGATCTCTCAATGAAGAAAAACTAGAATTAATATTTATTCGATGTTGGTCTATTTTCATACCAAAATGCATCTCTTTCATAATTGGTTTTAAATAATCTACTCCATTTTCATTATTAACTCTTAAATCTGGTCCTCTCGGATCTAAACTATTTAAATCTCTCTCATTTATATTCCAGATCTTTATTTGATTACCATTTTGGTTTAAGTAGGTTATTTTATTAATTAGTTTTGATTTCGATCGTACTACAGTTTCACTATTTAAATTATTTCTCCTATATTTATTAATATGAAAATCATCCCCATTAAAGCCCCATTTCCAATCCATACGATATTTAATATTTTTTAAAAATGTTTTATATTTTTTACTGAAATCGTACTCTAAACGCTGAATTCCTTCAAATTTCGTCGTTGGTCTTCGATTTCCTGATAATATCGTATATGTTATATAAGCACCATTAGGATCTGGAACATATTCTTCAAATTGTATATCAAAACGATGCGTTCCTAAACCTATCCCGACTGAATCATATACTGTCATTCTTTGCTCAGTCAAGACCTCTTCAATTTTAAATTTTGCATCAAAACGTAATGGAACTCTCTGCTTTCTGAGAAAAATCCTTGTTTGTAACATGTCATAATTAATTTTTTGATCATTTATAAACTCATTCTTAATTCTCTTACGATATATAATCGAATGATTCCATCCAGTTAAGGATTTAAATTTTATATCAACTTCTCCAAAATATCCTTTTGAGAATAAAACCTCTTTATTTTCATTATATACAAAATCTTCTCTATGCCCAAATCCTAAAACACTTTGTAAGCGCTTCCCATTAAATTGAAGTCCAGATGTAAGATGGCTAAAATGATATAATTTATCAGAATACTCATTTTTATAATCAATCACCGGGTGAATAGAACCCGAAAATAATTTTGTATTAAAATCTACTGTTTGATAATATTCATTATCCGAATAGACTTGATTAATTTTTCCAGAAATCTTATTAAAAAAATTAGTACTACCTTTAAAATCTAATTGAACTCTATCTTTCATTTTAGATCCAATGGTGTATCTTGATAGGTTTGTATTTACTAATAGCAGAGAATCAATAGAAAAAGTCGAATTGAAATTTTGCATTAATTCATTTCTATCATTTAAAGTTAAAATATTCCAATCTTGATTAAACTGTATTGCTCTATCTCTTTGTAGTGAATGAAATTTTTTGTTTCTACCCCACTGTGAAAGTTCATAACCAATAATTAAGTTGTTATTCAATTTGATCTGATCACCTGACATTTTTATTTGATGACCAATGCCGTGGTTATCATTATCATCAATGTTAGACATGTTATTACGATCATAGTCTGATAATGCCATTTCAAAGGATAGATCTAACCAACGATTAACACGATAGTTACTTAGTGCTTGAACTAAATGATGACTTTCGGGTGCTACTAACTCTCTAATAGGACTATAGTAATCTATTGATTGATCTTGTAATTCTATATTTTCTTTATCTACCCATTGATAGTAGATAACCCCATTATTAGATAATTTTCTTATATATTGGCCATTTTTGCCATCATAAGAAAATGATACCTGATAATGTTGTCCAATAATCGTATTTGTAGAATCATAAATATAGATACTATCTATTAATACATATATTCCTGTTGTGTCCTCAATAGAGCTACTAACATATATTTGCCTATCTCCCGACTCTTTAAACAAGGATAAAGCGTCACTATTAATTTCATTATTTGAATTTAATATTTGATCACTTTCCCGAATCCAACTTAATTGAATTTTACCTCTATTATTTAATTCTTTATTAATAGATGAAGTCAAAAGATTGCGATTATATTGTTCATCACTATATTGGTATTCTATATATATATCACTATCAAAAAAGATTATATTTTTTGGCATAAAAGTTACCTCTCCAAGACTATAATCAATTGTATAATCATAATCTTCGCCACGAAGTAATCGTACTCCATTTAACCATACTCTTTCAGATCCTGCAATAATAATAATATCTTTATTACCATTTTTTGCAGTAAGATTATATGGTCCTTGTTTTCCATCATTACCTTTAAATTCCAACTGATGAGATACTCCCTTTGAACCAGCAATAGCACCAGTCCCAGTTACTCCTTTAAACTTAAATTGATTATTTATACCAATAGATTTTCTTTTAACATTTAAATATTTTCCTGATTCAATATTTACATCCACATCACCAGCTGTGATTTCAAAGTTATTATGGTTTATTTGAAAAAATATTTTGTCAATTTCATCTAAATTGCTTGTATTCCCTTCTGGTTGAATAGCAAAATTTTGATCAGATAATACACCCGCAACTGCTATTTCATTACCTAATGATCCTTGTATCTGCATTTGAAATCCACCACTGAACTCAGAACCTCCTTTTGGAGAAATATTCAAATTTCTAAAAAATGTTCCAGAAGAATAAATTGATTCTTTTTCTTTCAATATTGGATGAGAAGACATTTTAATATCTTTATTCTTATTTTGATCAACTATCAAAGAATCAATCAAAGGAAGATCTTCCCATTTGGGACCAATCTTTATTGGAAGAGAAATTGCATAATAATCATATTTAACAATGATAGTATTAGATACTTGTTTTTGGTTAGTTAAATAAAATAATCCTTTAATTGGATCCAAAGAATATTCGATAGAATCAATATCTTTATTTATAATTGAAAAAGTTGTATCGATTATCAAATTATGTTGAAGTTTTATCTCTGATAAATTTGGAGGCACATAGATTGTATCTAATGTTGATATGATTTGTCCTCTAATAATAGAAAAAAACAAACCAAACAGAATAATCCTACTTATCAAGATAAAATTCTATTATCCTTTGATTCGTTAAAGATGATAACTTATAATTATAACGAGATATATCTATCAAATATTCATTATCAATTAATGGAATTAAAAATTGTTTAGATGTTGATTTATCAAACACCTCTATTTTTCCCTGATTATTGAATACAGCCCATGAGTCTTCGATATCTGTGAAAGTCATTACATCATCTATTAAAAATTTTAATTTATATTTTAATCTTCCCAATCGATTAAATATGACCAATTGTTTTGAGCATGGATATAATAGTGCAATATCTCCAACAGAGTTAACTTTAATTTTTTCACAACAATCTTTATCAATAATTTGCTGATCTAAATCAATAAATATAAGTGGGTCTATACCTGAAATATTTCCTCGTATAATTGCATTATTATTTTTAGAAAAAAGATAATAATTCCCCCAATTATCTATTTCAAAATCATCAACAAGTATGCTAGATCTATCAAAATCAGTACTTAGATCTAAGCTGTTGATAAGATTTAAAGAATAATCAAAACGAAAAACTTTATTTTGACTTTTATCAAATATATAAAAATCTAAATTTGAAATACTAAAACCTATGGGATCAATAAATGAATTATAACTATCACCAAACCCGCCGGTAAAATAAAAGCCTCCAACAGATGATTTACTTGCTACCATTCTTGAATCAAGATCAATATAAAAAGTCCATCCACCATGACCTTTTATTATTTTATCAATGGAAAATTGTTGTTTTTCTAGCTTTGTAGGAAAATTATAAGCATCAAATTTTTGAGCTAATAAACTACTAATAAATAAACAACTAAGAATTGCCCTAAACATAGGGTTTATATGACTAGCTTACTTCTTTTGTTTCAGACTTTTGTGGGGGGTTCATCAACATATATATGCCAATACTAATCATAACAAGTGAAATAACTTGTGCACCAGAGAATCCAATTACATCTTTTACAATCCATAAATATTTTGGATTTAAGCGAATAAATTCAATAAGGAATCGTTCCATACCTGCGATAATTAAATAAAGAAAAAATAAACTACCATGAGTTATTATTTTTTCTCTTTTCTTCCATAAAAATATAAAAATTCCGAATCCTATAATAGATTCAATTATTTGAGTAGGATAAACAGTTATTATATCACCAGGATTCCAATTAGACATATCCAACCAGGGATAATTATAAGCAATTGATTCATAAGTCGTTGGAGGTGCCCCTATCTTAAATGACATTCCAAAAATTGATTTTGTAGGTAAACCATAATCATCACCCACCAAAAAGCATCCTACTCTACCAATAGAATACCCAATAATTAATAATGGAGCGATAATATCTGCAAATTGCAACCATGGTAACTTATTCTTTCTTAATACAATTGTAACTCCAATTGTTCCACCTATTAATCCACCAAGGAATACTAGTCCTGCACCACTAAAAATCATTCCATATGGATCAATAATAACTCGATCAAGGTTCTCTATTAAGTAATATATCTTCGAACCAATAATTCCACCTACAGCAGCTGCAGTAACAATATCTGAAGCTATATTTTCATCATAGTTCAAGCGTTTCATATCTTTAAATAACAACGCATAACAAGTATAAAACGCAACTACTAACATTAAGCCATACGAATAAATTGCTAAATGAAATTCAAATCCTAAAATTTGGATTATGCCAAAATCATATACAACAGGCCACATTATATTTTACTCCCACAGATAGAACAATATTTATCGCTCTTATCTAATTTATTACCACATTTTGAACAAAAATTTTTGTTTTTTTGATTTTTACCATTCTGTTTGTTATTTAAGAATAGCACTCCAGATATAACGGATAAAACACCTAATATAGCAAACGGTTCCCAGAGTGGAAGCCTATGTCTTTTCGGAATTTTATTATTTTTTGGTTGAACAACCTCATTATTATTATTTATTGGACTTTCAGCTAATCTGTTCTGTAAAAACTGCATAGTTGTTTTTCCGGAAATATTTTCATAGGATATATTGATGATCTCGTTAGACATATTTTTCAATCCTTGAAAATGTAACTGATGAAAAATAATATTATGCTGATCTTTATTTGAAGTGGATTCTAAATCAATATTAAAATTTGTTGAAACAAGTGGCTCTTGAATAAACACATGAAACTCACCTAATGAATTTGAAAATTGCAAAGGGTATTGAATCTCTCTAATTACAGAAGAATTAAAAGGGTTATAAAAAACAAAGATTCTAAATGGAGATTTATTTAATTCTAAATGTACCCATTTCGTTGAATCCTTATCTTTTATATCTAACGTTTTTACTTCAGATTGATCATTAGGAGATCCTGATACAAAAAAAACAGAATCTGTCATCATAGGAACGAGCATCTCCATTGATAAATTTTCATCTGACAAATCAACTTTTCCATTTATTTCTACCATAATACCGCTATAATAGTATTCAGGATATATGTAAATATTAAGTTCACTAATAGCTGAACTTGCAATTATCGGACTATAAAGTAGGATAAATAAGCTAAATAAATATTTCTGCATTTTACTTAAAATTTTCATTTAAAAAATAATACATTTAAATCAATTACTTATAAAAAATTATAATTGAGTTGTTACAATAGTAAGAATAATTAAATCATATACTGTGTGGGCATATGCTGCAGGACCGAAACCTCGAAATACATAAATAAGACCTAGAAAAATACCTGCAATAAAACGCATCATAAAAATAGAGAAATTTGGTTCTTCACCGTAATCACCCATAAAATGAAATAATGAAAATAATGCAGCTGAAAGAATGATTCCACTTATGGTTTTAGCAAGTTTTTTCCATTGAAAAATAAATCCTAATATAGAGCCAAACCCTGCAATAAGAATAACACGAAAGACAAATTCTTCATATATACCTGCACCTATTGATAAGACAACTTGTTGTAACATTGTACCTGTAGAATTAGCCATTAATAAAGGAGCAGTAACCCCCATGAAGATATAAAGTATAACCCCCCAACATATACTTTCAAAAAACATCCAAATTAGATATTCTCCTTTGATAACAGTAGATTCAAGCGATTTTTTTTGTCGTAAGAAGGCAACCATAAATCCGATCATAAAAGAGGCGCTAAATCCATAAACACCATAAATACCAAACAATCCTAATACTTGACGCATTAAAACATCTGCACCATTCCTTAAAATTACTATATCGTTAACTGAAATAGTGAAAACCCCGATTTCATATATCAGAAATAAAGGTATAGTGAAAATAAAACTATATAAGGGTGAATTCGTTATAGACCAGTAATTTGAGTTTTTCATAGAATGAAATAATTATTTATCTAACTGAAGTACTGCCAATAGAGCTTCCTGCGGAATAGCAATTTTTCCTATTGATTTCATCCTTTTTTTGCCTTGTTTTTGCTTCTCCCATAATTTGCGTTTACGTGTGATATCACCTCCATAACATTTCGCTGTTACATTCTTTTTTAATGCCTTTACTGTAGATCTAGCTATTACTTTTGTCCCCAAAGATGCTTGTATAGGAACGTCAAATAATTGTCTAGGTATTAGTTCCTTCAACTTACTACATAACGCTACACCGCGATCATATGCGTCATCAGCATGTGTGATAACTGATAAGGCATCTACAATATCTCCATTTAAAAGAATATCAAGTTTCATTAATTTCCCATCTCGATAATCAGATAAGGCATAGTCAAATGATGCATATCCTCTGCTAAGTGATTTTAGTTTATCATAAAAATCAAAAATAATTTCCGCCAAAGGAAGATCATAGTGTAATTGTGCTTTATCTTTGGTTAAATAATTAGTGTTTTTATATATACCACGCTTACCTTGACATAATTTCATTATATTGCCTATATAATCTATCGGTGTAACAATTTCACAAGACATGTATGGTTCTTTAATATCATCAATATATGAACTTGCAGGCATTTTAGCTGGAGTATCTACCTCAATCTCTTTTCTATCTTTCGTTATAACAAGATATCGGGCATTTGGAGTGGTTGTTACCAAGTTAACTTCAAACTCTCTTTCTAAACGCTCTTGAATAATTTCCATATGCAATAAGCCTAAAAATCCACAACGAAAACCAAATCCTAGAGCCTCACTGGTTTCTGGTTCATATATCAATGATGCATCATTTAATTTCAGTTTATCTAACGCACTACGTAATTGATTATAGTCATCACTATCTGATGGATATAAGCCAGAAAAAACCATTGGTTTAATATGCTTAAAACCAGAAAGAGGTTTTTCAGATGGATTCTGCTTTGTCGTTAGAGTATCACCTGGTAATATATGTGAAACATCCTTAATATTGGCAATAACATATCCTACATCACCAGATTTTAATTCATCTGATTTTATCATTTTCATCACAAAATGTCCAACTTCTGTTATTTCATATTCATGATTATGACCAAAGAATCTTGCTGTATCTCCAGCCTTCAATAGCCCATCAACAACACGAACATATGGTATGGCTCCTCGATAATTATCATACGTAGAATCAAATATTAAAGCTCTAGGGGATGATTCATTTTTTTCATCTGGCGGTGGTATTCTTTTAATAATTGCTTCGAAAATAAAATCTATACCTATATTATTTTTTGCACTAGCTTGAATAATTTCATGTTCATCGCATCCTAATAATTCAATTAGTTGCTGTGAAACATCATTTATCTGAGCGCTAGGAAGATCTACTTTATTAATAATAGGTATAATCTGTAAATCATTATCAATGGCTAAATAAGTATTGCTGACTGTTTGCGCTTCTACTCCCTGTGCCGCATCTACCACTAATAAAGCTCCCTCACATGCAGCGAGTGATCTAGATACTTCATAAGAAAAGTCTACATGGCCAGGTGTATCAATAAGATTTAATGTATACAATTCTCCATCATTGTGCTCATAATGAATCTGTATAGGATGGCTTTTAATCGTAATGCCTCGTTCTCTTTCTAAATCCATACTGTCCAAAACTTGGTTCTGCATATCTTTTTTAGATAACGTATTAGTATTTTCTAATAACCTATCTGCTAAAGTTGATTTACCATGGTCAATATGAGCTATAATACAAAAATTTCTTATCTTACTTTTATTCATTAAGACAAAATTAAGTAGCTTAAGAGATGTTGACTATTGAAACTCATTAATTCTAAAATTATTTATATACAGATAAACCCAATTTATTTTGGGTAAATTTACCTTTGAACGTAAGTTGAAGAATGGACACAGAGCTAATATTAAATAGCATATATCAGAATATTGCTGAATTTCTACCCAACATAGTTTTCAGTTGCTTAATATTCTTATTTTTTTGGATCAGCGGTATTTTTTCCCAATTTTTAATAATAAGAATAGCAGATAAGCGTGGACTAAATAAACAACTTTTATTACTTATTGGCCGAATTACAAAAATTGGTCTTATAGTTTTTGGATTAATTACATCACTAGGAACTTTTGGAATAAATGTCTCTGCATTAGTTGCTGGTTTAGGTCTAACAGGATTTGCTCTTGGATTCGCTCTAAAAGATGTAGTATCTAATTTAATTGCAGGTTCAATCATTTTACTACATCGACCCTTCAAAATTAATGATAAAATCAGTATTGTAGGACATGAGGGAAAAGTTATAAAAATTGATTTGCGTTACACTACGATAGAATCTGATAATAAAAAAGTTCTTGTACCAAACTCTATACTATTCACTAAAGAAATAATTATAATGAATTAAGGACTATATTTTTTTTGAGCTCTTAGCAAGATTAGATCTGCTTTCTGGGGCTCCCCATCTTGAGCTACAGAAACTATACGAAGAGCCTCTAAAATAGGTATATTTCTATTATCATAATTTGCATATAATGCATCTAAGTGCCCAGCAACAATATTTAAGTCATATGTTACACCTTGGGATATATGTTCATCAACTATATCATAAAACCTGTTAATGTAATATGGCTGAACCCAATATGGGTCCTTCATATATTGTTTTTGCACTTCTCTTTCATGATGCAACTTCATTCTTGCTACACCACCATAAGCACCATTAATAAATGCAACTTTCTCACCTTGACTTAGTTTAGTCCAATAATCTACTGGAGCATCAGATTGACTATATAATAATGTAAAAAGCAATAAAAAATAAAGCGATATTTTCAATTATTCCTCCTGGTATTTATAATGGTTAACTATGGGAACCCTTCTTCCTACACCAAAGGCTTTAGAACTGATTCTCAAACCAGGTGCAGCTTGCCTACGCTTATATTCATTGATTTTGATTCTATTATAAATATCATAAACTAGTTGAGCATCATAACCATCCTCAATTAAAGTAAACGGGGACTCACAGTCCTCAATGATACGATCAACTAAGGGGCTGACAATTTTATAATCAAATGGGTCAAATTGTCCTTCGGATAATTCTGCAGATGGAGGTTTATTAATGCAGTGCTCTGGAATTCTATCATATCCAGCAATAGAGTTTATTTTATGAGCTAAAGCATACACATCATCCTTTGATAAATCGGATATAACAGATAGTCCTCCAGACATATCACCGTATAAAGTGCAATAACCTAAAGCCATTTCTGTCTTATTTCCGGTCGATAATACGAGCCAATTATATTTATTACTTAATGCCATAAGAATATCACCTCTTATTCGAGCCTGTATATTTTCTTCAGCCACATTCTTTTTAGTTCCACGAAATTCATTTTTTAAGGTATCCTCATATTCTGCAACAATACTCCCAATAGAAATTGATCTAAAGTCAATATTTAGATTAGAAGCAAGATTTTTTGCATCACTTTTACTATGATCACTCGAAATTATTGAAGGTAAAGAAACGCCATGTACTTTATCTGCTCCAAGTGCATCAGTTGCAATACATGCTACTAGAGAAGAATCAATTCCTCCACTAAGTCCAACTACGGCTTCCGAATGAAAAGTCTTGTGAAAATAATCTCTAACACCAAGAACAAGCGCATTATATATTTCAGAGTATCTATCAATTTTTGGTTCAGGAATCAGTGTTTTAGAATTAGAATTAATATAGATTATATCTTCTGAAAATTTTTTTCCTAAGCCGACTAATTTGCCATGACTATTTATCCCAATAGACTCACCATCAAAAATTAGTTCATCCTGTGCACCAACTAGATTACAATAATAGATTGGTTTTTTTATCTTATTTACTTTATTCTTAATTAATTCAATTCTTTCATTAAATTTTAAACTATGATAGGGAGATGCTGAAATATTTATAATAAACGAAGCACCCGATTTGGATAGCTCATCTGAAATTTTACGATCATATTCATGATCCCAAAGGTCCTCACATATCTGTAAGCCAATAACTATTTGTTTATTATTAATATCAATTTTAAACAATCCCAATTCTTTACCTGGAAAAAAATATCTGTCTTCATCAA
>MDTB01132215.1_pt1 | contig 10577 bp, 8 predicted proteins | sample 811161 | NCBI WGS metagenome assembly MDTB01 (sample SAMN05326650, study PRJNA326480) | marine metagenome | isolation source: seawater | place: Mediterranean Sea | collected 2009
AGGTTTAGTTACTATCTTTAAAAGCGTTATAGTGTTCTTCGTTTTTGCTGGTATACTTTATCCAACTGAATCGGTTAACGCGATTGGCGGAATAATAAGCCTAATAAAGCAATTTACTTCAGGTGGCTTGGCAGGGTTACTAGCATTAGTTGTATTTGCTTCATTTAGCAAGTAAGTAAGCCTTTGATGCATGCAGAGCGCTGTAATGCTCTGCATGCAATTTTTCAAATTTCTAAATAACAGGAGATCGTATGAAACAAGGTTTACAAACAATTAAAGGTTGGCTAGAAGCAATAACTGGAGTGTTAGCAAGTCTGCTAGTCGTTTCTTTATTGATTAACATTTTGTTCCCAGATGCACTTGGTGAGTTTAATGCTTTAAACAATCTAGGCGTATGGATGAAAAGTGTCGGAGATAATGGTTTGGCTGGTGTTCTCGCAATACTTCTCGTTTATGTTTGGTATCAAAAAAAATAAGTCAGCTTATACACTATTCTTAAAAGTTAAAAAAGCCTCCTTTAGAGGCTTTTTTATTTCTTCCAATTAATCTTCAATAATGGCCCTGCCAAACCTATTATTAAAACATAATACGGATGTAAAATTGTTAAAACTGAATATGCTAATAATGACCAGTTTTTTTTCAATTTACCTAAGAATACAGACGAAATTAAAAAGTCTGCAAATGCTTTAATGGATATTATAAACAAATAAATTAGCTTAAAGTTTGTTAACAATGAAAAAGTGGATACTATAAATATCATATTTGTTAAGAATAACAATATTAAAAAAAACTTAAGCTCAAAAGTTGTTGATGACTGGAAATAGTAAAGACCTTTGGATGCATATCTTAATCTCTGTTTTATAAAATCATGAAAATTGATTGGGGCCTTTGAAACTACAATGCTTTCTGGCCAAATAGCATATTTAATTTTTAAATCTGTTTTTGTTGCTATCTTTTGAAGAAGAAGATCGTCATCGCCTGATTTTATGTGCTCATTACCAATATATCCGTTAACTTTTTTAAATGTGGTCTTCGTAAATGCTAAATTTCTTCCCGTGCAAGACAAATAAAGTTTATTTTCAATAGCTCCCGCATTTACGGATTCTTGTATTAAGCTTTCCATTTCAAATAGACTTGAAAGAAATGAATCTTTATGAATGAGCGGAGTAGGTCCGCAGACCAATCCTACTTTTTGATCACCAAAGTAATCAGTCATAGACTTTATCCAGTCTTTTCCTGGGATACAGTCTGCATCAGTTTGAAGAAGTATATCGCTTTTGGATTTGTCAATAGCTTGGTTTAGTGCCCACTTTTTATTACTCCATCCAATAGGCGTTTTATCAATATTTATTGATTTAATATTACTAAAATCTTTTTTAAAATCTTCAATAACTTGCGCTGTTTTGTCTACCGACCGATCATTGGCTACAATGATTTCATAATTATTAATAGAGTAGTTTTGAGAAGTTAGAGATTTTAAAAGTTTGGGTAAAGATAACTCTTCATTTCTAGCTGCTACAATGATTGATACAAATGGATTATGTATCTGCAATTTCTTCTTTTTTCTATAGTATATGCCAGAGCTAAACTTCAAAATAGTTAAAAGATATATTATTGAAACTATGATTGCAAAAATAATCATTTTTGAAATCTATTTTGCCATGACATGTAAGGAACAAAAAAACTTCCTAAGCACATAAGAAAAACGTATGGAATATTGACAACGTACCAAAAAATAAAGTGTGTTAATGGAATTGAAACTTTAACCCTAAAGGAGCCAAGCCGTTGTAACATTAGCTCTCCAATTAATTTTATTATGAAAATAATATAAAATGTATCAAATGTCTCAGTGAAAAGTACAAAAATAATAAAAAAATTAGATAGAACGGTTGAAACCATAATAATGTAAAAGATAAAGTTATACCTCCACATTATTTTACCATCCCCTGCCCATCTGACTCGTTGGCGAAAAAGATCTATCCATTTTTTTTCTGACCTACAGTAAACAAACGATTGTGCATTATCATTAAAAACAATATTGGCTTTTAATTTACGACATAGTTGTAAAAAAATAGAGTCATCACCCATTAATAATTTTTGAATTTTTTCATAGCCTCCTAATCTGTTAAATAACTTTTTACGATATCCTTGATTTTGGCCCGAAGATGCAAGGGGGTATCCTAAATCACAAAATGCTTTTGCGGAAAACATCAAAATTAGAAAGTCTGTTCTTTGAAATAGATTGGCTAAGCCATATTTTTTTTTAGCTTTAGAAAATCCAACGACATAGTCAATCTTATCTGAAAATTTTGTTGCCATTGATGAAACCCACATTTTCCCAAACCTACAATCTACATCAGTAAATAAAAGTATTTCATATTGAGATTTTTTAATACCGGCGTCAAGAGCTCTTTTTTTAAATGATAATTTTTCATCCCCGTCAACTGAACTTGCGTACTTAATTTTGGTGTTTGTCTTTGTAGCTTCAAAAATTATCGATTTTGTAGAATCAGTTGATTCATCATCAACTAAAATAAATTCAAATTCTCCATCATATTCTTGCTTGTTGATACAATGAATGAGCTTAGGTATAGACTCTTCTGCATTTCTTATTGCAATGATAACAGATGCAGATGGATTATTCTTGCTGATTCTGGACTTGGATTTTTTAAATACTAAACTGGATATGTTAAGAGCTAAAAAAAATATATAAATTATAATTGCTACTAAAAATACAACTAAATGCAATTCCATAATTAATCAAGAAACTTATTATCTTTCATCCAACTATCATTAACAAAGCTACTTAAATAGTTTCGAATTGAGTCAGGCAGAATAATTAAACAATTACCACCTTTTAGTTCTCTAGCTGCCTCCAAACCAGCATGAACTGCTCCTCCACAAGAGCCACCAATTAAAAGACCTTCTTCCTTAATCAATCTTCGAGCCATAACAAAAGAATCTTTATCATTAATTTTGATGTATTGATCAACTAATTCATTATCTAAAACATCAGGGAAAAAGTCATAACCTATACCTTCCACTTTATAAGAATGAACTTCCGTTCCTCCACCAAGTATCGAACCGTAAGGGTCAACCCCTACTATTTTTATGTTTGGATACACTTCTTTTAATTTTTTCGCTAATCCGGTTATTGTACCCCCTGTTCCAACTCCAGCAACAACCATCTCTAAGTTTTGGAACTCTTTAATAATTTCAACAGCTGTTTTATCATAATGTGCTTTTGGATTAGCTTCATTAGAATATTGATCTAATATGTGAGAATTTTGTATCTCTTTATTCATTTTTTTTGCTACCCCAATATGGCTTTCTTCAGAATCCCAAGCTGCTTCGGTAGGCGTTCGAACAATTGTTGCACCTAATGCTCTTAAAACTACTTCTTTTTCCATGCTCATTTTTTCTGGCATTGTTATAATCATTTTATAACCTTTAACAGCTGCAGCTAGAGCTAACCCAATACCTGTGTTCCCTGATGTAGGTTCTATTAGTGTGTCCCCAGGCTTTATTCTTCCTGTTTTTTCAGCTTCAACAACCATACTATATCCTATTCGATCTTTTATTGAGCCTCCCGCATTAAAAAATTCGCACTTAACGAACATATTACAGGCTAATTCTTTACCAATTTTGTTAAGTTTTACTATTGGTGTATTACCAATTAATTCTAATATATTATTATAAATCATTTTTTCTCCGAAAATTTAATTTGAAAAATGGTATAGAAATATACCACAAGCAACAGATACATTTAAGCTTTCTATTTCTTCATTCTTAAAAATTTTTATTTTTTCGTCTACTAGCTTTGAAATAGTCTTTGACAAGCCATTGGCTTCATTACCCATCACAAGGGCCCATTTTCCTTTATTGGGTTTGAAATCTAGAATTGATTTTCTTGCGTTAACATCAGCAGATATTATTTGAAAGTCAGCTTTTTTTAGTTCTTTAACTTGCATCTCAATATCACTACAAATGATATTTATCTTAAAATGAGCTCCCATAGCCGATCTAATAACTTTTGGATTGTAAGGATCTACACAGTCTTCAGATAATAAAATGGTTTTAACTCCAAACCAATACGCAGTCCTTAAAATTGTTCCAAGATTACCTGGGTCTGCAATATCATCTAATATTATAACTTGATTCGTAATTTTTTTACTGTCTACTTTTGGTATTTTTGTAATGCCTATTAGGCCCGATGGATTTTTGGTTGAACAAATTGTATTGAGTTCTTTGTTCGATATTAATTCAAAAATTTTTACTGAAGACAACTTATTTAAAAAGGATTTATTCTTGCTTTCAAAATCTTGAGTGACCCAAACTTTTTCAAAATCTACATTATATTGCATTAATTGACTAAACAGCCTCTTACCTTCAATCACCATCAACTTATGAAGCTTTCTACTTTTCTTTGCTTGCAACTTCCTTATTAGCTTAATTTCTGATTGACTAATCATTTATTTCAATAGCAACGGGCGCATGATCGGAGCCTAATACATCTTTTAAGATAACTGAATCAACTAAATTTTCTTTTAAGGATTTGGATATGCAAAAATAGTCAATTCTCCAGCCTATATTTTTTGTCCTCGCTTGGAACATATAGCTCCACCATGTGTAATGACCGGGATCTTTATTAAAGATACGAAAAGTATCAATAAAACCGCCATTAATAATCCTGTCAAACCCTGAGCGCTCTTCATTGGTAAAGCCTGGATTTCTTTTATTTGTCTTAGGATTTTTTAAATCAATTTCTTTGTGAGCAACGTTTAAATCTCCACATAAAATGATTGGTTTTGTTTTCTCTAAGTTTTTCAAATATTCAAAAAAATCCAAGTCCCACTTTTGTCGATAATCTAACCTAAGCAGCTCTCGTTTTGAATTCGGAGTATAAACTGTAATTAAATAATACGTTTCGAACTCAAGCGCTATTACTCTTCCTTCTTGGTCATGTTCTAATATATCTAAACCATAATAAACATTCTTTGGAGCTATTTTTGAAAATATGGCCGTTCCAGAATAACCCTTTTTAGTTGCTGAATTCCAAAATTTATGGGGATAACTATCTAACGTTATATCGACTTGTTCTTTATGTGCTTTAGTTTCTTGTAAGCAAATGATGTCAGGATTTTCTGTATTCATAAAGTCTAGAAACCCTTTTTTTAAAACTGCTCTAATACCGTTTACATTCCAAGAGATTATTTTCATTTTTACTCCGTTAATCAGTTATAAAACTTATTTATTTTCATTGAAGTCAACATCAAAATGTTTATGAATAGTATCTAATGGAGCTTCAAATTGTTCTCCTGATGACATGGTTTTGATGATGCCAACCTTTCTTTTAATTTCGTCTTCTCCTAAAATTATGACGTACTCACTATTTAACTTATTCGCTTGTCTCATTTGAGATTTAAAACTTGACCTTGAAAAATCCATCAAAACTTTAATTCCTAACTGATTTCTTAATGAATCACATATTTTAAGGGCATTTAAAATAGCTTCTTCTCCAATGCTAATAATAAATACACTAGTTTTAATTTCATCTTGCTTTGGATCCAAATTAAGTGCCATTAATAGTCTTTCCATGCCTGCTGCAAAACCAAAAGCAGGCATAGAATTTCCTCCGAGGTTTTCAATTAGATTATTATACCTTCCTCCACCGCAGAGAGCATCCTGTGACCCCAAACTACTTGTGCGAACTTCAAAGGTAGTTAGAGTATAGTAATCAAGACCCCTAACTAAGTTTTTATCAACTTCAAATGGAATGTTGAGTTTATTTAGATACCTTTGAACTTTTTGGAAGTGGTCTTTCTCATTTTCATCAAGGCAGTCTAAAATACTTGGGGCTTTACTTATTATTTCTATTTCTTTATCAATTTTTGTGTCCAGAATTCTTAGAGGATTCTTCTCAAATCTTTCTTTGCTAATTGCGGATAAATCTTGAACATGTTTGGTTAGGTATTTTTTTAATATTTTGGAATAATTTGCTTTTGTTTGGTTTGATCCAACGCTATTTAAAACGAGACTTAAATTTTCGACCCCTAGCATATTAAATATATTAAACGACATAGCAATTATTTCTGCATCTTGTTCAGGATTTTCTGAACCAATTGCTTCTACCCCAAACTGGTGAAACTGCCTCTGGCGGCCTTTTTGTGGACGCTCTCTTCTAAAAGCTGGACCAAAATAATATAGTTTATTCACTTTTCTTAATTTGTTCATATTGTTCTGAATAAATGAACGTACCGTTGGTGCTGTCAGCTCGGGTCTAAGCGATAGAGAGTCTCCACTCTGATCTGTCCATGAATACATTTCTTTATTTACAATGTCCGTTTGATCTCCGATAACTCTGTTAAATAAATCAGACTTCTCTATTATTGGAGTTCTTATTTCCTCGTATCCATGAATTGCAAAAAAGTTATGTAAGATACTTTCAACTTGTCTCCAATTTTTACATTCATTTGGACCCAAGTCATGCATTCCTTTAATTGATTTTATTTTCATTTGATTATTTTGTTTGTATTGTTAAGCAACTAAAATTATTCCTATAAACTACTAAAGACCAAAGAAACTACCACCACTTGATTTTATTTTCACATCTCTTAAATCAGGGTTTTTAACATAAATATTTAGTAAAAAACCCTTATTATTGCCTGTTGGCCACCATTTAAAGCTAAACTCCCAACAATGTAGCGGTCGAAATAAATACAAACTATGATTTATAATTTCATTCTCAACTAAATCAAATCTTGATGAATAAGTCATTTTCCAGCTTTCGGTAAGCTTTATGTTAACATCTGAATTAACCCAAAAAGTTTTATTCCAGCTTATTTGGTCCTGATTCGTATAAGATTGCAAAGTGTAATGTAGCCTAAGCCCCGCGTCCCAAACCTTACCTTCTTTGATAATAGGCTTATAAGGCTTGATCGATTGATGCATAGACATTTTCTGCTCGAAGTCAAGTGTATCTGTTATACTTTCTTCTAAAGTATTTTGATAGTTAGTATACTTGTTACCGCTAAGACCTAAATCTGTAGAGAAACTCGCATATGTCATTCTTGGAAATGGTTCAAATTCATTTATATTTATTAGATTTCCTGTATTGGGGTCTAGCTCCTGTTTGTATGGGTCATGAATCATTGATATATCTAAATCGAATAAATTGGGAATTAATGCTTGTATTCTAGAATTGATTTTAGACCATTTCAAGTAAGTATCTGGATTATATGCAGAACTTAGCGTCCAATTTAAAAAGTTCTTTTTTTCAAAATTTCCTAATAGGTTTTCATATTTAATCTGAAAGTCGTTACGTATCGATAAAGAATATCTTCTTGAAAGCGTCATGGGAGTACTCCCAACAATTGATCCTGAAAAATAATCTCTAACTTCTGTTTCACTTCTTTGAAATAAGCTTGAATCATTAGATAAGTCTGGCAAATAACTAAAAGTGATATTTGGGCTCAAAGTATGTCGGAAACTATTTATTCGACCAAGTGAAAAAGGAATAATTCCATATAATTTAGTACCCATTGAAAGAGAGAAAGTCCCTGATAGGCGCCTTTTATATGATTTAACGAAACTGAACTGATCAGTAAATTCATTGTTCTCATCTAATTCATATTCTTTATATTTAAAAATCCAACTTTCTTTTAAGTTAATGCTAGGAGTAAGGTTAATCCATTTAAATATTTTATTAGAATATGAAAGATTCATACTATGAGATATTCCTGAATCGAAATAAGTAGTATCTATTTTATCATCAACAAAAACCTCTCCAATATCATAGATGTCATCACCATTTTCATCAACAAAAGTCTCTCCAGTATCATACTGAGAATAGTTTTTAGCATAAAATCCTATTTTTTGTATTCCTGTACCATAAGATGAGGCGGACCCAAAAATTTTATTATACCACTTATTTCCCTCACCAAAAATTTTAAAAGAATTTTTTCTAAATGTTATCTTAGGTAAAGTTCTATTTTTGTAATACAAAGGTTTTTCTTCAGCCTGTTCATCATATGTTAATAAATCATAACTCTCCGATAAATAAAGAGTAACGGTATTCCCAGCACCTGGCCATGATTTTGTATAGTTCATAGAAGATTCAATTTTTTGTTTTAGACGAGTTTCTAAATCAAATCCTACGTTTTCAGATTGGTAAAAATTATTCGAGGTTATATAAGTGAAATCAATATTGAGCTTTTGATAAGGGTCAAAATTTTGACTGTGAATCCATCGGAAATCCCAATCCTGTTTTGTTGAATCAGTGAATATACTTGTAATATCATTCGTTTGAAATAAATCTCTTTTTAATGTTGAACGTATATTTCCTTGATATTGGTACCTTTTTTTATAACGAAAATAGCTCTTTAAATTGAATCCTCTTCGATCATAAATACTTGATAAAATTTTAAAATCCGAATAATCATTTGGTGCCCAATAATATCCTAAATTTTGAAGAAAATTACCCCTAGATGAGGAATTCCCAAAAGATGGCATAATCCATCCACTTCGCCTCCCCCCTCCCTTATTTGGCAATATAGCAAACGGAAATCCCATCACTGGGAAATCTGCAATGTATAATATAATGGGCTTTGCGATGATTTTATCACCTTGTATCATTTTCATTTTCTTGCTTCCAAAATGATAGTGTGGATGATCTAATGAACATGATGTGTATTTGCTCTCAAACATATGCAGTACATTTGTATCTTCGCGCTGTATAGTACGACCTTGGTAATAGCCGTCATCAAAATTTGTTTTACCTTTTCTAATTACTCCCTTTTTATTAACTAAGTCAAACCTCATTGATTCCCCTATCATTGGACTTTCGTCAAAATTGGCTAATTTTGGATAAATATCATATTTTTTATATGCATTTAGTAAGTTTTGATTCCAATCTACCACTATATTGCCGGATTCAATTTTTGTTTGCCCATAATCAACATTAGCATTTTCATCTAGTATACTTTTTTCTTCTTCAATTAAATAATTTATGTTTTCAGCTCTATAGTATACAATTGAGTCAACTTTGGAATTTTCTTGTTCTGGGATAAATTTTCCAATTGCGCCGCCCTTAACAAACATTCTATTCATATTATTATTTTCAAAATTGATTTCAATTGAATCTCCCGAAACTTTGTTAATTCCCATTAAAATTGAATCTCTAATAACGTGATAATTCGTGATCGCCATTCCCTCTATTGTTAAGTTTTTTATTAAATTATCAGCTATCTTGATTCCAATATTTTCGCCCATTATCTCATTTTCAAATGATTGTATTTGAGAGTTCTGACTAGCTTTTGCGCTTGATATATTTATAATCTCCACAGAATCATACAAATTTATTTTTCTTGAGGACGAATCATAAAAAGTTGCTATGATTGAGCCAGCTGTTACATTATTCAGCTTATCTTTTTCATAAATATTAATTTTTCCGAACCCGCGGAGAGAGTCTATTGCGTCCCAATAATATAATGTATCACATGAAAGAAAAGTTTGATCTCTTGATAGAGAAACATTATTATATGCAACGGCAATTTTGTTTTTAGTATCATAAACTAGTTGATCACACTTAATGTTTGTATTGCCATCTATCATATTAACATTTTTGTATAGATGTATTTCATCTCGCTCTGTGAATTGTATTGCCTGGTTAGTTGTTAGCGTTAGTTCATCCTTATTAATGATAACATTTCCGCTGAATTGATTTACTAACTCATTATTTTTTATATTACTTTCTGCTTTGTCTGCGCTAAATTGCCATTCTTGTGAGCACAAGACTGAAGAAAAAAGTCCTATTATTAAATTTAAAAAAATAGTCATATATATTTAAATGTTGCTATCAGTTTTAAGTTCAAACTTTATTTAATAGTTTGATTATTAATATAATAGCAAAATACGTAAATTTGATTATGAAAAAATCAGTTATACTAATTTTTCTTTTTCACATCTTTTTTGCTCAGTGAGCATTGTGAGGCAACCCCTCAATGCCGGTCGGCAATGCAAGTGATGGAATAGGACTATTTGCTGGACAAATAATGTTTTCAGCTAACTTTAATTTTCAAAATATTGATTGGTCACACGATCCTGTTCCAAATGAGGAATACGACCATTTTGGCCACCTAAATACTTCACTGTTCTTACCGTCATTAACATTAGGTTTATCTGATTTCTGGAACGTTAGCTATCAACAAGCTCTAGCAGTAAGGGAAATGGGTTGGGGTCCCCATGAGCAGAGTAATCACCACAGAACTGAATCTTCACTAGATGATTATGTAAATGCAAATGGAGGACTTTTAGGTGATAGCAAATTAAAATTTACCTATCTATTTAAGAATGTCGGAATGCAAATCGGGAATCGTATTTTTCTTGGTTTTGGTGTTTCAATCCCTTCAAAAAATGTTTTAACATCTGATCCCTTTTTTCTTCAAGAATTAGAACAGAGCGCATCAGGTGAGGTGAGCTGGGGAGAAGATGGTCACGAGCATAGACATTTTGCGCTAAGTGATGGTAATTATAAAAATATTTTAGAGTTTCAATTTTTTAATAAACGTTTAAAAAAT
>MDTB01206444.1_pt1 | contig 10576 bp, 13 predicted proteins | sample 811161 | NCBI WGS metagenome assembly MDTB01 (sample SAMN05326650, study PRJNA326480) | marine metagenome | isolation source: seawater | place: Mediterranean Sea | collected 2009
TTTTGTACCTGACTTTGCAATAGTACCTAGATTATTAATTAAATCACTTTTTGTCATTCCAATTCCTGTATCTTCAATAATAATCATGTTATTGTCAGAATCAACTGATACTTTAATTTTTAATTGTGATTCACAATCTAATACAGATTTATCTGTTAATGATTCATATCTAATTTTTTCAAGAGCATCACTTGAATTTGATAATAATTCTCTAAGAAATATTTCATTTTTACTATAAAAAGCATTTACAATTAAATTCATTAATTCATTAATATCAGCATCAAATTTGATTTCTTCTTTTTTATTTTCTACTACACTACCAGATTCCATTTTAATATTATATATTAATTGTGTTTTTTTAAGTAATTTAATTTCATTTTTTTTATATATATGTTATCTATCTTATATGATGAATTATTGTACCATATAATTTCTTTTTTATTTAATGAAGATATATTTAAACTTAATAAAATTTCAAAAAAATTTAATATATTAACTAAAAATATAAATTTTATTGAATACATATATTATAGAGATCATCCATTAGTATTTAATAAATTTGATACATATTGTAATTTATGTAATCTTGGTATTTATTTAATAGATGAAAATATTAAATTTATTAAATGTAATCATTAAAATATATCCAAATCATTATCATTTAAACTTTCTAAATTATTTACCTTTTGTTTTAATTTTTTACTAATACTTTCTTCTAATGTACCATTACAAAAAATAATTCTTTGAGTACATGGAGATTTTGATCCTGCTCTATTAATTCTACCTAATGCTTGAATTAATTGTGTTGATGAATACGATGGAACAATCAATGATACTCTAGGATGATTTCCATTTGTATCATGTAAATTAATAGATTGACCTCCTGCACAAATATTTGAAATGATTAATTTTTCTTTATTATTTTGAAAATCATCTATATTTTGTTTTCTTTCTTCAAATGTTTGTTTTCCATGAATAACACATTTTGTTTTGTAAATCTCTGATAAAATTTCCAATGTATTATGAAAATTTACAAATACAACTATTGAATATTTATTATTCAAATATTGATCAATTAAATCTTTTATTATTTCAACTTTATATAATTCTATTTTTTGTCTACTATAAGATATATTTACTAATATATTTGCTCTATTGATTTTTTCTTCTTTATTTTCTAATTTTTCATAATTTTCTTTTATTTTTTTATATTCATCATTAATAAAATTATAATTATCATCATCATATGTATCGATTATTATATTATTTTTAGGAAATTTATCCCCTAATTCTTTAATACTTATTCTTGATGCATAATCAGGATATAATTTTTTTGTTAAGTAATTAAAATTTTTATAATGATTTGTTTCAGCAATTAAATATTGTTTCGTTTTTCTTAAATTTTTACACCAATTTAATAAATATGTAAATATTTCAAATGATGATATATCATCAATAAGTGTAGCAGATAATAATAATAATTTATAATGTCTAGATGCAATTAGTAATTTACCATTCATAGTAAGTTTACATTTACAAAAATGAACTTCATCAAATATAATTATATTATTATCATTTAAATTATTCCATGTATAATTTTTTCGTTCATATTTTATATATGGACAATTTATTCTATCAATAAAATTATTATTTAAATAATATTTTCCTTTTCTTAATGTTTCATAATTACAAATAAATAGAGGTTTTATTTCAAAATCTTTACATAATTTTTTCCATGTTGACATTATACTTTTTGGACAAATTATAATTGGTATTAAATTTAATTGTTTACATACAGCTAATGAACAATATGTTTTACCACAACCAGTATCTGAAGTATCAATTGCTATATTTTTTTTATTTAATGCACCAATTAAATTTTGAACATGAGGAATTTGATAATCAAGTAATTTATCTTGAATATTTTTATCTAATTGAACATTTAATAATGCATTATCAAAATCACCATTTTCTAATATTTGAATTAATTGTTCTTCTAAATTCATATATATAAATATATAATTATATAAAAAATCATTTTTTATATAGTTAATTAAGGATAAAATTATTGCTTTTTCTTTTTATTATCTTCCCAGAATATATAATTAAATACTAAATCATTTAATCCATAATATGAATATTTAATTTTAATGTCATTACTATCATAATTTAAATAGAAATCTCTAAAATTTTTATTTAAGTTAAATTTTAATTTTTAAAAATAGGAATATGAATAGCAATTTTATTATTATTCCATAAAACTATCTCCAATCTAATATTTATGGAGCATTCCATTGTAACTTATATAATCTTTTTATAATAATGAAATATCAAGTAAATGTAAATTATTTTTTTCAAAATCATTATTTATTATTAAATCATAATTAGTAATCTTATTAATTTCAATCTCTGATATATGTGCCTTAATTTCATTTTCATTATCTAAATTATTATTTGATTCTTTTTTTAAACAAATTTTATGTCTTTCTGGTGCATTTATTTTTATGACAATTCCATTTATTGACTTAATCCATTCTACTTCGTTTAAGAATCTAACATCACTAATTATAAAATATTCTATTCCTCTAGAATAAAATACTTTTATCCAATTTTCAACTACATTTATCCATATATTTTGTCCAAAGACATCCCTTCCTTCTTCTGTACCTACTTTTTGTAATAATTTTCTGGATTCCAAGTCTTTGTCACCAAAAACTCTATTATATTCAATATTATGTTTACAAACACAATCTATTTTAAAATGATCAGCAAATGCTAATATGATAGATTTTTTATTTAATTTATATAATTCATCTGATATATATTGTGATATATAAGATTTTCCTACACCTTGATTTCCCAATAATCCAATTATTTTCATTATATATCTTATTAGTTTATTTTTATTTCATTTTTTATTAATAATATTTTTTTTTCATTTTCTTGAATATAAACAATAGAACAAAGCCAAAATAATAATGTTACATAATTTTCTATACCTGTTTTTAAATCATAATATTGTTGCCAATTTGATAATTTTTGTAATTCATATTCTTTCAAAGGATATATTTTAAAACAATTTATTATAAAATCCATTATTTGATCTGTATTTAAATTATATGAAAATTTTTTTAAAATATAAATTAAATCATTTGGATGTTTTGCTCTATATATTAAAAATCTGATATAATATAATTTAATATAATAAAACATTTATTATATTAAAAAGAAATTATTTAATTTTTTGATTTAATAAATTTACATTGTTTCCAAATTATTTTTCCACCAAGATCATTTTCTTTTTTCAATGATATATCTTTAATTTTATTAATGTCATATAATTTAAGTAATTCAGGTAATGTAATTTGTGTTTTTTCATCAATTCTTTTTAATGGTCTGCATGAATATTTATTTCTATCAATATAATTACATATAAATTGTGATTCATTATTTAAATAAGATAATACTTTTACCCATTTTTCTTTATGCCATCTAGAATTATTTCTATTAGTCATTTTATTTATTTATAATTATTAATTTAAATATTTTATATATATGCCTGGAATAATTTTAACATTTGATACTGAATCAAATAAAATAATAAAAGATATTTATAATAATATTAATAATAATGAAAATTTAATTAATATAGATTCTACTCCACATATATCATTAATGAGAATACATAAAGAATTTGATCAAGATGATATTAATTTAATTGATAAAAATATAGAAAATATCTCAAAAAATTTTAAAAATTTAGATATAAAAATTGAAGGAATAGGATATTTTAAAAATAAAAATGACAAATTTGTATTATTTTTTATACCAGTTTATGATGAAAATATGCAAAAAATACATAAATATTTATGGAAATTAATTGAAAAAAAGATAAAATTATTAGATGAAAATCATTATTCTCCATTAAATTTTAGTCCACATATAACAATTCCTATGAACGATAATAATAAAAATAATTTATTAAAAATACTTAATTTATTGAGTGATGTAAATACTAGAATTTCAATTAAAACTAATGAAATTGCATTTATTGATTCTAATAAAATTTATACTTCAAAAAAACTTAAATAATAATTTTGACATATTCCAAATCCATTATTTGAAAATATTTTTCTACTTCAATAGTATCACAAAAATTTATTTCTGCTTTATTTGAAAATTTTATTAAATTATTTTTCCTATTTGAATAATTAATATTAGCATCATTTCCGTGCCAAATAATAAATTTTTTCCCTTCTATTTTATTAAAGACTTCGTAATCATAATCTCTATATAAGCCATAAAATAAAATATTTTCATTATTATATTTATCGTCAAAAATTTTTAAATTATATTTTTCAAAATTAACATCATTATTTTTCAATGGAATAGATATATAAAGATAACTAATTTCATTAATATTAATATAATCTTGTAATAATTGTGGTGATTTAAATTTAAAATTTATAAATTTTTGTACTTTATTAAATTTTTTAGCAACTTTATCTGGTTCATCTTTCAAAATATCTTTTAAATCATCTAAATCTTCATTTAATGATAAATTTTGTTTTTTTAATTCACTTAATTCATTTTTTAATTTTATATTTTCATAATATAATTTATCTTTTTCTTCTTTCAATAGATTAATTTCATCATTTGTAATTTCATTTGTAATTTCTGATTCTTTAAAGCCAATATCATCTATATCTGATGAATTTAAAAAATTATTTTCAATTTCAATATCATTATTTCCTTCTTCATTAAAATTAATTGTACCTGTTATTAAACTTTTTATTTTATTTCTTTCATTATTTATTATATTTTTTACAATTTTTTCAATAGAAATATCAATATTATTTTTATAATGATCATAATTTTTAAATAATTCATAAAAATTTTCTTGAGAATCATTATTATTAATTTTTATAAAGTCTTTATTTATATATCCAATTAATTGAATTCTTGTCAAAGCTTCTGTTATTATTTGTTTTAATAAATGAATTGCTTCTAATTTAGTAGTTTCATTAGATTTTATATCAGAACCAAAAAAATTCCTTAAAATTGGAAAATTAATATTTATTTTTAATACAATTTTTTGACCAGATTGATAAATTTCATACTTTCTATCTTGTGTTGAATTTATAAATTTAATCATAAAAATATTATCTTTCTTTAAATATTGAAAATTTTGTGATTCAAATTCTTTTTTTATACTACCATCATAATTAGATGCTTCTACTTTATTAAATACAAAAATTTTTTTCTCTTCAAATTCTTGATTTACATCACTTGATAATGAATTATCATATTCTTTAAATAATTTTGCAATATCTAATTCATTCGTTGGTTTATTTCCATTACCTCCTTCTCCTATTACTTTAAATAATTCTGACATTGGATCTAAATACTCGGCTTTTTTATTATTTCCATTTAAAAATACTCTTTTAGACTTATTTAAATCTTTTATAAAATTTTTTTCTATATTAATATACTTTCCTCTATCTGATTCAATTCCTCTAATTAATTGACTATTTTTATTTTCTATAAATTGCATTAGATTATTTGATTCTATAAATTTCTCTCCAGTTGTATTTAATGTATTTATAATGTCTGTTATTTCTTTATTACAAAATGTATATTCTTTTTCATCTTCTGTTTCTAACTCTTGCAAAATAAATGTTAATCTATCTAATGGAATTTTTATTAATTCTTTCATAAAAGGATGTTCATAATTTAATCCTCCAATTCTAGAAGGATCTAAAATTGGAAATGGATTTAATTTAGATGCACCATTTTTATCATAATCTAATAATAATTTATTAATATAATCACAATGAATAATACCAAATAATGTTTTCATATTATTATCATATTTAAATTGATTATTAAGACAAGTAATATCGTGAATTACTTTTCCACTAGTAATTAATATTCCCCAATCACAATATTTTATATTTTTATGATCATATAATTTATTATCAGATTTTGATATAGTAAAAAATACTTCGCAATCATATGATTCTAAATAATATGATAAATATAAAATAACATTACCTTTAGGAAAATTATATTTAAAATCATAAAATTTATTATTCATTCCTAATTCATTTTCTGAATTTTTAAATTTTATTTTACAAATACAATTTTTATTATTTAAAATATTTCTAATATTAAATTGTCTTGGATATAAGTCAATAATATCAGTAGGATCTAATATTTTAATACTATCAATTAAAAATATTGTTACTTTTAATCCATTATTTTTAATGTTAAGTAATATATTTTCATCATTTACATTTTTATCTTTTATTAATATTTTTCCTTTTGCGTTTTTATCTAAAATTAATTTTGTATATAAATTATTTTTAATACTTTCAAAATGTATATCTCCTAATGCACATATATCTTTAGCTCCTCTTGAAAAAAAACCTCTATTACTTTCTAAACTCGTATAATTTCCAATTTGTAAAAAACAATTTTCCATCTCAATACTATTTAGTCCTATTGCTTGATCTGTTACAGACAATATTCCATTATAATCTAATTCTATATCTATATATTTATCTTTAATATTACCTTTATCATAAGCATCATCGCAATTTGTAATTAATTCTACTAAAGCATCTAAGATTGAATTTATTGCAGATCCTTTAATAAATTTATATGCTCTTTCATTAAATTTAATAAATTCAGACATATTTATAAAATTATAAAATTTATTAAATTACTAATAATTATTATCAATAAAAAAATAAAAAAAAAAAGATAATAAATGGATCTTTATTATCTTTTTTTTAATGATTTATATTATGAATTTAACTTAAATATTATAATTAAATTTAATCAATTGAATAAAAAATTTTATGAATTTATAAATAATAATATTTTTATATGGAAATTTATTTGCATTAAAAAATTTAATGAAAATTTCTGGATAAAATTTAATTATTTTGAAAATTTTAATGATAATTTTTGGAAATCAATTTATATAAAGATTTTTATATTTGAATCAAAATTAATTAAATTAGATATTCCTTTATGGGATGAAAATAAATATTTATTAAGATATAACTTTTTTAATTATTATTATAATATTATATCAATTTAACTAAAAATAATTAAATTATTTTATTTCTTTTATTTTAAATTTATATTTTTTATTATAATATGTTTTAAATATAAAATACCAATTGAAAACCCTCTAAAAAAACCATTAAGCATATCTTTAATCATATATAATAAAATATTAAAGGTTTTTTTAAATAACTTCTTAATAGTCCTATTGTTAAACCTACTAATATACCTGGATTTAATAAACTCTTATATTTTTTTTTTACATTCTCATATACACCTTTATATAAAACACTACCTGAAATTCCGCATATTGTACCATAAATCATATATTTATACATATTTACTTTAATTCTTGATATATATAATATAAAAATTATCCCTAAATATTTTATAAAAAAATCATTAGATATAATCTTTGTCCTGGATATCTAGAAGTGAATGGCAGTTTGATCTATCACATTTTAGAAACATTTAATTAAAGTTTAATAAATGAAATTAATGATTCTATTGAATCATTATATTTCATACATTCATCAAAATCAATTTCTAAATCAATATCAGTAATATCAATTATATTAAAAGGATATAATTCTTTTACTAAAAATGGTACTATTAATTGATTAGTATCATTTTGAATACATACTATTTGATTTAAACTTAATATCTTGTGTTTAGTTAATTCAATTGTTAATTGTGTTTTTATATCATTAAATAAATTACTTGGATTTATTAAACATTTGAATACTACTTTTTCTCCCTTATATGGTTTAATTATTTTATATTTAAAATTAATTTCTTGTATATTAACATTCAATTGTTGATAAACTCCTAAAGGTAATTTTATTATTTCTTGATAATTGGGAAAATCTTCAAAAATACAATATGACTTATTAATATTATTAATATCATCAGTTATAACTTCAATAGCATATACTCCTGGTTCATATGTTAGCATTAATTCGAATAAATTGTAAGGCATTGATATTTTATTTATTCCTCTTGAATTTAATAATTCTAATATTTCATTATATCCAATTTCATAAATTTCATAATTGTAAAATCCTTCAAAATTAAAATAATTAGTTTTTGTTATTGATAGAAATTTATTTTTTTTTTTTATATTATTTATTATTTTATTTATAACAGGATATCTAATTATAGTATCACTTATTATATCACAATATCCAATATTGGAAAATTGTTTTTCTAATTGTAAATAATGATAACCATAAATTTTATCATTAACTCTTATTTTAATTATATCATTTTTATTTATATCATTAACATTATTATTACATATTTTATCATGTAATGTATATTTTCTAAAAAATTTTTGAATTTTTTCAATTAATTTGTTTTCAAGAATAAAATTTATTTTATCATTATTTAAATTATATATTCTTAATAATGATATATTATTATTTTTTTCTTCTTCTTTTTTAAAATTCAAATATTTATTTTTTTGAATTAATCTTAATTCATTTAATTCATTCATTTATTTTATAAATATAACTATTTCAATTTTAAATTATTTATTATAATAAATAAATTTTAAGATAAATATAAAAATTATTATTGTAATTAATTTTACAAATATGAAATATTTAAATTTAAATATTAAATAATATTTATAAAATTCAAATATTAATATCCATAATAAACCAATTTTAAATATATTTAATTTATAAGTTGTTATTAATACTATACTTGATACTAATGTAGTAAAAATTAATTCAGTAATAATATTATTAAAATTAGTATTAAATAATTTATTTATTCTATAATTAAATCCTTGATCTACTTTTATTTCATTATTTTTTATTTTTTCAAATACTGTAATTACACAAATATTATTTAACAAAATCCATCCAGAATAAATTAAATATAAGAAAAATAAATAATTATATAGTATTTTTTTGTTACTTATTAAAAATGGTAATAAATAACTTAAATAAATAAAGATATGTAATATTTCACAAAAAAACATTAAATTTTATATAATAATAATATATAATTTATTTAAAAATATTTTTAAATTGTAAAAAATTATTATTATCTGAACTTTTTGGGCATAAAATTGCAAATTCTATTTTTTCAAATATATTTGGGAAATCACTTTCTATAATATTTTTAAATAATGATGCTATAATTTTAGGATTATTTTTAAATGCACCACAACCAAACGCTCCCAATACTAAGTATCTAAAATTATTTATTGCTGCAGCATGTAAAACACTTTGAATTATTATACTAATATATTTTATATAATCATTCATAGATTTAAATTTAATATTATTTAAATTTGGCATTGCAGCAGTCATAAAATGTAAGATTTTTGGACCATTAATTATACTATAATCATCGTTTCTTAAAATACCAACATCTCTAGTAACAATAACTTTACCTGGTTTTAAAGGATAAAAATTATTTACTTTTTTTGCATTATCTAATGCCATATATAATTCTGGACATCTTCTACACAAATCTTCTTCTTGAGCAAAAGCACCATTTAGATAACCACCTCCTACATGGTGTTCATTTGCAAAATTTAATCCAATACAATTACCTCCATATTTTAACATTGCATTAATTGTATCACATTTTGAAACAAATATATCTGTAAAGTATAATTTTGGATAATTTATTTTTTGATAAGTAACAAATGAATTTTTTCCTGCTCTTAATTTAAGTTTATTAACTAAATATTTGTTTTCTTTTGCAAATATAATGAACCATTTTTGTGAAAATTTTTTATAATTTTTACTGTAAGAATTTCTTGGATCATAACAATCCACAGATTTATGATTAATAGCTTTTCTATTATATCCTAATTTATGGCACCAGTAGCACATTAAATTAATCTATTCTCAATATAAATATAAAATTCAATTTTTATATTTATATATTTTTTATATATATGAATGAATACAAGATTTATAATATTTTATATAATGAAGAATTTGAAAATAATAATGAAATAAAAAATAATAAATTGAAAAGTAATGGAGATATATTAATTAAAAATAACTATTATCATAAACCATATCCTAAAGAAAATAAAACTTGTAACTACAAACCAAGCATAGGAGTATTACAAATTGATTATGATTATATGCCGTTAATAGGTGATATTGATCATCCTGCTAGTTTTAAATATAGAGTTTATTACGCAAAAATAAAATATTTAACTTTTGATAAAGTAAAAATACATTATTGGAATCAAGAAATAGCTAATAATACATTTAAAGCAATAAAATATTTAGAATCATTAGGAGTAGATGTTATTACTTCTAATTGTGGTTTTATGATGTATTATCAACAAGTGATAAAACCAATGACAAATTTACCATTATGTTTATCAAGTATATGTTGTGCTCCATTACTTACGTCTATTTTAAAAGAAACAGATAAAATAGCTATATTAACTGCAGATTCCAATGAATTAAAATATGGATTAGATAAAATTACAAATGATGAAATTAATCTATTGAAAGAAGAAAAA
>MDTB01065899.1_pt1 | contig 10575 bp, 10 predicted proteins | sample 811161 | NCBI WGS metagenome assembly MDTB01 (sample SAMN05326650, study PRJNA326480) | marine metagenome | isolation source: seawater | place: Mediterranean Sea | collected 2009
CCGCCGACACCGGCTCCGACACCGGGCCCGTCGCCCACGCAGGCTCCCACGCAGGCTCCCACGCAGGCTCCCACGCAGGCTCCCACGCAGGCTCCCACGCAGGCTCCCACGCAGGCTCCCACGGTCTCCCCCACGGTCTCTCCGCCATAGATGGACCTGTCGCTCGACGATCAGGGCACGCCGCGACCGCCAGTCGTGCTCCGTCTCGCTGGCGCCGTCATCGGTTTCGAGATTTCGTCTCCGCACCTTGCGGAAGTCGTCGGCGCATTCGCCCATGCATCGGTTGAACCGACCGACACAACGCCTGGGATTTGGTACCGCCACGCCTGGTTTCGAGGCCGGATGCGGTTCCTTCGGGACGACCCCTTGCGCACAGTCAAGCCGACCCCAGTCGGCACGACGGTCAAACTGCTCCTCGACGACCTGCAGTTGAGCGTCGCCCTGCACGCAACCGACGACGTCTTCGTCCACGCCGGCGTGGTCGCCTGTGACGGACGGGCGATCGTGCTACCCGGCCGATCGCGAGTAGGGAAGTCGTCCCTAGTTGAGGCGCTGGTGCGTGCCGGCGCTACCTATTGTTCTGACGAGTACGCCCGTCTCACGCCCGACGGTCGCATCGCACCGTTCGCCCGTCCGATCCAGCAGCGGGGTTCCGCTGGCCGCGAGATCGTCGACCCTTACCGCCTGGGTGCAGTCGCCGACGGCCCGGTCGAACCCGGCATCGTGCTGTTCACCCGCTACGTCGCTGAAGCGGCCTTCGCCCCCGTCGTCGTTCCGCCCGCCCGCGCTGCGCTTGACGTCTTTGACAACACGGTCATCGCCGAGGTCGACCCAGACCGTGCGATTGAGGCTGCGGCCGGCCTCGCTCGACGGTCGGTCACGATGCGGACCCATCGCGGCGAGGTTGACGTCGCTACCGACGCCATCCTTGCGATGGTGCAGTCCGTCGAGTCGCCCACATGACCACGACGCCCGTTCCGTTCCTCGTTATCGAGGACTTCCTGACCGCCGAGGAACACGCAACATTGCTCCGCCTCGTTGCCGGCGATGCCGAGTTCGCGCCGGCAACGGTCACCAAACCCGGCGCGGTCGGCGGCGATGTTGACCTCACCCAGCGTCGGGCGGCCGTCGCCGATGCCGACGATGCCGTGTTCGAACTCTTCGAGCAGCGCCTCACCGCTCTATTGCCCCACGCCCGACGAGAGGTGGGCGTCGACCGCTTCGTCGTCGGCGCCGTCGAACGTCAGGTGACCGCTCACACCGACGGCGACTTCTTCAGCGCTCACACCGACATTGGCGATGCCATTGGAGCGGCGAGCAGCCGTCGACTGAGCTACGTCTACTACTTCAACCAGTCGCCGAAGGCCTACGAGGGCGGCGAGTTGCTCTTCTTCGATCATGTGGTCGATGGCGACGGCAACCGAAGTCACGCCGAGACGTTCCAGGTCGTCGAGCCCGTCGACAACTCGATCGTATTCTTCGCGAGCGACGCAGTGCACGAGGTGCGCCCGGTCCGTGCTAGCGGGGAGCCCGGCGCTCCCGGCACGACCAGGTACACGGTCAACGGCTGGTTCCACGACGCGGCGTACGTCCCACCCGAACCCGATCTTGACCCCGCCACCCGGGCGGCGATCAGCCAGCGCTACACCCCGGCCTTCACCGAGACTGGTTTCGCCGTGGTGCCGACTCCCTCAGCGGTGCGACGGGCGCTGCGGGCGCTGTACGAAGAGCGGATTGGCCAGGTCGACACTGAGGACGGCGACGAGGAGTACCTGCCCTCGGGTCTGCCCGACTTCGTGTCGATCGACGACGTCGGCGGCATGTTCCAGTTTGCGCTGCAGTCACTCCACGAGGACTGGTGCGGGGTCCAGCTAGAACCCACCGCCGCCTACGGCCTTCGGGTGTATCGACGCGGCCAGACCCTGATCCCGCACACCGATCGGGTCTGGACCCACGTCATCTCGTCGATCGTGCACATCGCACACGACACCGACGCGCCGTGGCCGCTGACGATCGTTGGCCTCGACGGCGTCGAGCATAAAGTCTTCCTCGAGGAAGGTCAGATGCTGCTCTACGAGAGTGCGCGCTGCCCGCACGGCCGCCCCGTGCCGCTCGAGGGCGAGGGGTACTGCTCGCTCTTCCTGCACTATCGGCCCGTAGGCTGGAGCCTGACCTATCGACAGCTCCTCGAACAGGCCCAGGCCGACGAGGCGACCGACATCTTACCGCCAGAGCTTTGGCCGCCGCACCTGCGCGAAGCCAAGGAGCGGGCGGGCGACCCGGCGTCGCGCTGACATGACGGGCGTGCTGCGCGCCGATCTCGACGTCGGCCTGCTCACCAACGTCCGCATGGGCGTCGAGATCGCAACCGGGCTTGCGTTCCTCACCGGACGCCGCCTTGCGCTGCCGTTCGACCAACCCGTCCCGCCGGCGCCTCGTTCGTCAATCGCACCGGCTGACCAGGGCCGACCCGCCAGGGTCCTCGATCTGTTCGAACTGCCGATCGACGTCGTCCAGCCTGACGAGTGGGACGAGTTGGGCGACGTCTTGACCGAGGTCGTTGAGTGGGGCTCGGCCGGCGAGACGGTCTGTGTATGCGACGACGGGGTGACCGACGATGACCCGCAGCTCCTGGACTTCGCCAATGGCCGGACGCGGCTTCTGCGTCCGCCGAAATCTGACGCCGACGTGGTCGACCTGCAGGGCCGGCTCCTGTCGTTCCCGTCGTATTTCTTCCACGCTCGGCCGGTGACCCACCGTCGGCTCCACGCGTTACTGCGAGGCGTCCGCCCTCGGCGACCCTTTGTAGCGCTCGGCGCCCAGATCGCCGCCGATCTGGGCGCATACAACGCAATGCACCTCCGTCGGTCCGATCTCACGATCGGCATCCCGGCCTACGGTGACGTCACCCCGACCGATGTCGCGGACAATGTTGCCGCTGTGTTCCCTACAGACGAACCGCTCGTCGTCTGTAGTGAGGTCGATGGTCGCGACGAACTCTTTGACCCGATCCGGCGCCGATTCCCGACCGTGCTCTTCGCCAACGACGTCATCCTCGGTGATCACCGTGCCGGGTTTTTCGACCTGCCCCGCCACGAGGACAACGCCCTCGGCCTGGTCACCCAGGAGGTCGCCTCCCGGGCGGCTCGCTTCGTTGGCACGATCGGATCGACGTTCACCGGCATGATCCAGCGCAACCGGCTAGGCCGCAACCCGAACGAACGGTTCCGCTTCACCGCCGACTTCACGCCGGACGGCCCGACCTTTCGCGATCTCGAGTTCGTTGACATCACCGACGGCTCTTACTCGTGGAACCGAATCGGCTATGGGATGTCGCCTGATGTGCTTGCATGGTTCCGGGAATGGCCGGAGGCCGCATGATCGACGATCCGCACGGCCCGCTGTATTCGGTGGTCTGCACCGACACGAACCCTTACGGCACCTGGCAGACCGAGCTGCTTGAACACAGCTGGGTCCGAGCAGGCATGTCCGGTGAACTAATCCGGCTCGTTGGCACGCCGAACGGCGAGAAGCTGCCGCGTCATCCCACCGCCCGCGTCGTCCGCACCGCAGCGACCAACTCCCATCCTCGACTCGACGGCGACTACACCGGAATGAACCGCCTGCACTCGCTCGAAGAGTGGCTTGAGCGGGAACGACCGGTCGGCACGGTACTGATCCTCGACTGCGATTTCGTGTTCCGCGCGCCGATCGACCGTCGCGTCGATCCGGGCCACCCGGTCGGTCAGCTCTGGTGGGACTTCTCGATGATGGGCGCCTGGGCCGACGCAGCGAATGCGATCTCGCCGCGGATCGCAGCGCGCACCCAGAAAGTCACCTGGCCCTTGCTGATCCACACGTCGGATCTGCGCCGGATCATCCGCGCATGGATCGACGTCGCCGCCCGTCTCCGCAAGGAGACCGGGGCTTGGGAGAGCGACATGGTCGCACTCACAATCGTCCTTGCCGAGCACGACCTCGTCTGCGACCTCGAGATGCTCGCCGCATGGATGCCCTGGCCCGACGACGTGGTGGGCGACGCGCCAATTATCCACTACTGCCAGCCTGTCCTCGACAACGCCGGCGAGACGCTCTGGTACAAGCAGGGCTATGAGCCCTGGACCCCGACGGGCACCGACCCTGACGCAGCAGCTCTCGGTTACAGCAGCGAGCTGCTGGTGATGATCGATCGGTTCGCAGCGCTGCGCCGTGCAGCTCACCAGGCCGGTTCGTAGGGTTTGGGATCGATCCCGGCCAGGGCATCGTCACTGACGATGCGGGCGCCGAAGTCGAGGCCCGACCAGTTGGCGAACTCGCCCACGGTTCGCAACGGCCCCGTCGAGTACGGCTGGAGCACCCGGTCGGGATCGCCGGCGTGCAGCAGTTGTAGCCGGCGATAAGCGGTGACGTCACGGCGTTTCACCTCGGCGTCGTCGCCGTCGTGGATGTACTTGTGGTTGCCGTCGGGGTGCAGTCGGTGCCACGCCACGACCGCCGACGGGTTGAATAGGTCGTAGCCCCACGTGAAGGAGCGGATGGTAAGCGCCAGCTCCTCCCCGGTGTAGAGGTGCTCGGGGTCCTGACGGACCTCAACGTTCCAGCGGCCAAGGGTGAAGACGCACCCTCCCGACAGCACCCGGGTGCCGCGCAACTGCATAGCAACACTGGGTCGGGCGACGGCTGGATGGTGGATCCAACCCTGGTCGCGCCACTCGTCGACGATCGTGATCGGGACGGTCGCCTCGTCGGGGAACACGTCGACGTCGTCGTGGATCTCGTAAAGCGGACATTGGCAGGTGATCAGGGGCTTCTCGACGCCAGTTGCCTCCATCATTGCGGTCAGGTCTATGTCCCAGTTCGGCGCCATCCGCATGTGGGAGTCGATCTGGAGTGTGTAACCCTCGCCGCGGTAAAGGGCCTGGGTTCTATGACGGGCCCAACAACCGCCTTTGCTTTCGGTCCAGTCGTGGCGGAGTAGCCGGAGGTCGGCGGAAATGCCGTCGAGACAGTCTGGCTGGGTCTCGGGGGGACCGTCGAGGTCGTACTGCAGGCACACCCCGAACCGAAGACGCTCGGGTCGGGACGCGTTCGCAACGCAGCTCTCGATGGTGCGCCGGAGCTCCGGTTCCCGGTAGGCGGCGATTGCGACGAAGATCTCGTCGTTCGGCACGTTGATCATCGCAGCCGCCCTAGGGCCCGTTCGGCGCTCTTGCGTGAAGACCGGGCAAGGATCCGCCGTTGGCGGGCCGAGGGCAACAGCCAGTCCGGGAGGTAGCGGAGGCGCTGGCCTCGCGGGACCTCCCGGAAACGCCCAAGATGGTCCAGCAGCAGGCGCCTCTCGGGAACGAGTCGAGTGTTGCGCTCGAGCCAGTCGGGAGCCGCCCATCGGCCGAGGGCCACAACCACATCGGTTCGTCCGCTGAGCCCGGCCTCAACCTGCAAGCCGGCGCCGACCAGCGATTCGATGCCGAGATCGGCAGCGAATCGGCGCGCCGTGTCGAGGTTGATACCGGGTCGGTCGAGGATCCTTGTGACGTCGAGCAGGCCGTTCAGGCGACGGGTGCCGGGCGGCGAGATCATAAAGTGGCCACTCGCGTGGACGAGGCGCTGGGTTGTGCTCAGGGCGGTGCCGCCTAGGTCGTGGAGCGGCTCGCCCGGATCGCGGAAGAGGCGATCCCCAAGGGGACTCCGACGAGACAGGCGGGTGTGGAGGTCGATCTCGACGCCGTTCGGTGAAGTGAGGGTCCAGCCGTAGCGGAGATGGGGAGAGAACGGTTCCTCGCGGTTGCGGTGCCCGGCATCGCGCAGCACGGCGACAGCGTCGTCGAGACGGTCAGGCGGCACGGCGAGGTCGACGTCGCCTGTCTGGCGGAGAAGCGGGTGGGGGTAGTCGAGTTCGCTAGTAGCCAGCCCCTTGAGCACCCGGGAGTCGATCTCGAGCGTGGCGAGGTGATCGAGTACCTCGGCCGCAGTCGCCCTCAGACGGAGTTGCACGGCGGAAATGGCGACCTGGCGGTGGCGGACTTCGGCGCGGACGCTGTGACGCATCGCGTCGAGCGGCAACGTCAACCAGAGTCGGTGATCGGATAGGTACCGGCGCATGAGTGGTGCCCGGAGGTCGATCGGCTCGTCGACCTCCCAGTCGGAGCGGGCAAGCCGCAGCAGCTGATCCATAACCGTCACGACCGTTGGGTCGGTCAGGCGTGGGTCGACGATCGACCACAGCGCCTCACGACTCAGTTGCGGCATGAATTGGCCCACCGATCGATCGTACTCACGGTGCGAAGCCGAAGGCCTCGAAGTCGCTTCGGTAGTGGTCGTGGATGATCTTTTTCACCCGGTTGTCGAGCCCGTCTCGTGCTGCGACCGACCCGGGCGAGGCGTTCCTGTGGCGCAGGGGGGCGTCGATGCCGTGCCGCTCGCAGAAGCGGGCCCAGTCGGCGTCGATGCGTTCGAACCGCATGATTTCGTCGACGAGGAGGTGCCCGTCGTCGTCACCCAGCCAGCGAGTCTGGGGCACGAACCAGATCAGGCTCCCATCGACCATGTTAGAAGTGTTGAAGGGCTCACCCGTGCGCTCGAAGAACTCGGAGGTTCGGTACCGTCCCCCGGCGAGTGTCGCCACGACCCAGTCCGAGACAGATTCGGCGGCATCGTTGAGGTGGGGGTTCTGTTCGCCGCCGAGGAGGCGATGGCGGCGATAGGCGTACTCCGACGCCACCCGCTCGTAGGGGTGGCGCACCACGGCGAAGAGCAGAGCGACGTCGCCGTGTTCAGCGAGCCAGCTCGACGCAGTTCGGTGACCGGCGTTGACGATCTGATTGCCGGCACTCTCGACTACGCTCGTGCCGCCGTTCTTGCTGACGTGAACGAACACCGGCTTCATGGCAGTCAGAACCGTAGCAACCGAATCTGGCACGGTGCATTTGACTCGGAATTTCGTGCCGGTCCGTATCATTACTCTCGACACATCATGATTAACACCGCAAAAACCTTCACCCTTCTCGCTGCCATGGGCGGCTTGGTCATCGTTGCGGGCGGCGTGCTCGGCGGTTCTGGTGGCCTCGCCATCGGCCTGATCCTCGGCCTCGTGATGGTTGGCGGCTCGTACTGGTTCAGCGACAAGCTGGCCATCAAGTCAGCACGCGCCGTTCCCGTTACCCGGGAACAGGTGCCGCAGTACTTCGAGATCATGGAAGATCTCACCGCTCGAGCGAACATGCCGATGCCGAGGCTGTACATCACGCCCAGCCAGCAGCCGAACGCCTTCGCCACCGGCCGCAACCCCAACAACGCCGCCGTCGCCGTGACCGAGGGGCTTCTCCAGGCGATGAACTGGGAGCAGGTAAGTGGCGTGCTCGCCCACGAACTCGCCCACATCCGCAACCGCGACATCCTTATCGGGTCGGTGGCTGCCGCCATCGGCATGGGGATCACCTTCGCTGCCCGCATGGTGATGTGGGGGGCGCTGCTCGGCGGCAACAACCGTGATCGCAACCCGATCGGTGAGCTCGCCTTCGCGCTGCTCGCCCCGATTGCGGCGATGCTCATCCAGGCCGCAGTGAGTCGCAGCCGGGAGTTCCAGGCCGACGAGTCGGCGGCAAGGCTGCTTGGCACGGGCGAACCCCTTGCCCAGGCGCTCCAGCAGCTTGAGTCCTACGCGAACCGCATCCCGGCTGCCGTCGACCCCAACCAGGCGAGCAACTACATCATTGATCCCCTGAAGGCTCAGGCCCGTGGCGGTCAGGGTGGCGGTTTCGGCAAGCTCTTCAGCACCCACCCGTCGACCGAAGACCGGATCGCGCGGCTGCGGAGTCTGAACCTCTGATTCGTCTCGGATGCGAACCTGCGTCGATAGAGCGGAGGGGGCTCGTTTCCCGTCAACAGCGTTGTCGAGCCGGTCGGGTCAATCCCGGAAATTGTTGAACTGCAGCGGAATGCCGAAGTCTTTGTCCTTCAACGCGGCGATGGCGGCCTGAAGGTCGTCGCGCTTCTTGCCGCTCACCCGGAGCTGCTCTCCCTGGGTCGAGGACTGCACGCCCTTGAGGCCGAGCCCCTTGATGAACTTGTTGAGTTCCCTGGCCTTGTCGGCGTTGATTCCGGCCTGGAGCTTGACCGTCTGGCGAACCGACCCACCTGATGCCGGTTCGATCGTGTCGTAGTCGAGCACCTTCATCGAGACCTTGCGTTTGGCGAACTTCTCTTCGAGCACGACTCGGAGCGCAGCGAGGCGATCCTCCGATGACGACTCCAGCTTGATCGCGTCGTCGCCGAGTTCGACCGAGCTGTCGGTGCCCTTGAAGTCGAAGCGCTGGCTGACTTCACGAGCCGCCTGGTCGACCGCGTTGCGGACTTCTTGCATGTCAACCTCTGAAACCACGTCGAATGTCGGCATGGCGCCGACGGTACTACGGCGGTGCCGTCGACCGAACGCTCTCGCTTCCCGCTGCGACGAGGTCGCAGAACTGGCCCCGGCCGGTACAGTTGTGCCCCGTCCACGGGTCGGTGCCCGAGCGGCCAAAGGGAACGGGCTGTAAACCCGTCGGCTTCGCCTACGAAGGTTCGAATCCTTCCCGGCCCACCATGGACGAACGGCCCGGTGTTTCGACACCGGGTCGTCTGCCTTTTTGGTCGAGTTCGGCGGCGGACCCGGACGGGCGCCGGCGGATGTCGGCCTGTCAGAGCATGTGTTGCATGACGGTGACGTCGAGCCACCGCCCGAACTTGCGGCCGACCTCTCGCTGCACCCCGACGACCTTGAACCCGCAGGCTTGATGCAAGGCAACCGATGCGCCCTCGGTATCGGAGATGTGGGCGATGACGGTGTGAAAGCCTCGGGCCTTGGCCATCTCGACGGTCTCGTTGAGGAGCGCCGTGCCGACACCGAGACCGCGAGCGTCTGCGTCGACATAGACACTGTTCTCGACGGTGGTGTTGTACGCCGGTCGGTTTCGGTACGGCGACAGCGACGCAAAGCCGACGATTCGCCCGTCGACCTCGGCGACGAGGACTCCGAGCGCGCCTTCACGTTCACGAATCCAGGCCCGCTGCTCGTCGACGGTGCGTGGCACGAGGTCGAACGTTGCGGTCGAGGTCTCGACTTCGTGGTTATAGATCCGGCGCAGTTCCTCCGCGTCGTCACTGCTCGCGTGGCGGATGTCCATCTGGCTGAATCTACGTGGTTGGATAAGGACATGGCTCGAAATGTGCTGGGTAGCGAACTGGCCGAGTGCGGACGCGAGCCGATCACCGGCTTCTTCCGCGACGGTTGCTGCAACACGTCGCTGGACGATGTCGGTTCGCACACCGTGTGCGCCACCGTCACTGCTGAGTTCCTCGAATACTCGAAAGCATCTGGGAACGACTTGTCGACACCTCGACCTGAGTACGGATTCGTCGGGCTGAAGCCAGGCGACGGGTGGTGTGTGTGTGCCTCGCGTTGGTTGCAGGCCGCTGAGGCCGGTTATCCATGCCCAGTGCGTCTGGCGGCAACCCACGAGCGAGCGCTCGACGTCGTGCCGCTCGAGTTGTTGCGAACGCACGCGTTCGACAGCGACAACTGAGTCGGTGCGTGATGCTCTGCGCGCCCTCGCAGACTCGTTCGAGGAAATGACATGACCACCGGCGGATTCGATTCCCAGCGTCTTGCCCGAGTGTCGGCACTTGTCGATCGCTACGTCGCCGATGGCAAGCTCGCCGGCGCGCAGGTACAAGTTGCCCACAGGGGTGAGGTGGCGCTGCGAGACACGGTGGGCCGTGCTGACGTGGCGTCGGATCGCCCACTCGGCGACGACGCGATCTATCGCATCTACTCCATGACAAAGCCGATCACATCGATCGCCCTCATGCAGCTCTATGAGCAGGGACGAGTGCTGCTCGAGGATCCAGTGTCGGCGTACATCCCCGAGTTCGCCGAGATGCAGGTGTTCACCGGCGGCACCCCAACCGCGCCGAAGGTCCGCCCGGCGCAGACCGTCATGACGGTGAAGGATGTGCTCACCCACGCGTCGGGTCTGACCTACGGGTTCTTCTTCCAAAACAACCTTGACGCGATGTACCGGGAGGACGGACTCGGCAATTTTGAGCGGCCTGACTACACGCTGGAAGAGGGCATGAGGCGCCTCGCCGCCAAACCGCTCGCCTTCGACCCCGGCACGGCATGGAACTATTCGATGTCGACCGACGTGTGCGGTCGACTTGTCGAGGTGATCTCGGGGCTGGGACTCGACGAGTACTTTGCCGAGCACATCACCGGCCCGCTCGGCATGGCCGACACCGCCTTTCATGTTCCGCTCGACAGGGGCCACCGGTTCACGTCGAACTACCAATTGACACCCGAGGATCCGTTGGCGACTTTTGATTCTTTCGACGCCAGCCCGTACCTCTCGCCACCGGTCTACTTGTCGGGCGGCGGTGGCCTGGTTGGCACCGTCGACGATTACCAGCGCTTCGTCGACATGTTGCTCAACGGCGGCGAACTCGACGGCCAGCGGATCATCGGCCGCAAGACGCTTGAGTACATGACGATCAACCACCTGCCCGAGGGCAAGACGCTCAACGAACTCGGCCAGTCGC
>MDTB01053539.1_pt1 | contig 10574 bp, 11 predicted proteins | sample 811161 | NCBI WGS metagenome assembly MDTB01 (sample SAMN05326650, study PRJNA326480) | marine metagenome | isolation source: seawater | place: Mediterranean Sea | collected 2009
AATTTCATGTTCAAAATTATGGAGATGGAATTGAAGATCGCTTAACTGGAGCTCATGAGACACAAAAATTTGACACCTTTTCATATGGAGTTAGTGATAGAGGAGCATCTATCAGAATTCCATGGCAAGTTGAAAAAGATCAAAAAGGATACTTAGAAGATAGAAGACCAAACGCAAACGCAGATCCTTACGTTATAGCTACAGTAATGATTGATACAGTTTGTTCTGCTGCTTAAACTTAACTTGAAGTATTAACTGCAACTATCTCTTCAATTTTTTCTTGAAAAAGATTTATATTGTTGTTAAATGAATCAAGCGCTGCTGCCCTTCTTTCACCAGTATCAGATGAAGTAAGACCTTCCAAAAGCTCTTCTGTATCTGCCAAAATTAATTCGGCTAAAGACTTTAATTCTTCATGGCTTTTAACAAGGCTGGCAAAAGTTGATGGTGGTCCAGGTTGAGATATGGTTTCCAAAAATTGTTGAGCATCAACAATAAAAGCCGCAAACTCATCTTTAGCTTCTTGATAAGTAATATCTTTATTATCCCATTTATCATTAGCTCCTAAAACTTTTGAAGCAAGATCAATAGATTGAATTTTTTCTGATGAAATTTCTTCAAGATATATAACTACTTCGGCAGGCAATGTTGTAGTTGTAGTTGTAGTCGTGTCTTCAGAAGTAATTTCTTCTTGAACTGTCTCAACAACTTCTTGGTCTATGGCCGGATTCAAATCTAAATTGTTATTCGTTTCAACTCTGTTTACAAAAGTGTAAGTTGTTGCAATCATTCCAATAAGAACCAATGGTAGAACTAATCTTCCTGGTTTAGGATCTTCATTAAATGTTTCCATGGTTACAGTTTATCAAAGATGTTGATAATATCTTCAGTTATTGATTCCCAGTTATGACTGTCTTCTTTTGAAACAGTAATGAACCCAGGACCATAAAAAATAGAAGAAACACCATCGACTTGATCCAAATCTTTTGCAATAATACTTTCAGAAACATCAGTCAGTATTTTTTTAGCATTTGGGTTTGGTGTATCAATTAATTCCATATTATTTATTAATTTTAATACAAAAATCATTAATATATTACTGTATGAATTATCAAAATTTAAATAAAGAAATATCTAATTTGTCTTTTCAGAAACAATATTTCTTTAGTATTGCCGGACTTTACTTATTTTCCATTGGTACAACAATATCTGGATACTCATTTTATTTGTTACTTGAATCTTTAGAATTAGTTTCGAGATCTATCATCTCTTGGAATGCCCAAGGTCTTTTTTGGTTTTTGATTTTATTCTGTATTGCTTTATTCATCTTATTTGTACCCATAGAATTTTTTAATGTGTTCAAAATTTATAATTTAACTTTCAAAGACCTCATGCTTAACGTTATTTCAGTAATCTTTATTTCATTACTTTCTCTTGTATTTTTTCAGTTTTTTTTAAATCCTACAAATCCCGTATTGCAGGATTTAGTTGATATAGGTAAAGCAGTATCTTTTTCAGGTTTTATTGCAATTCCATTAATTTTATTCTTACAACACAATGTGAAAAGAAATATCGGTTTTTCAGATGAATTGTCATATTCAATGACTTATTTTCTTTGGGTTATTTCATCCCAATTATTTTTATAAAGCTACATCTTTTCAACTGCAGGCAGCCCCAAGCTCTCCATTAAAAGAGTTGAGAAATCAACAAAGTATTGAGTAATTTTTAATTTATTATTTTTAATCAACTCGTTTTTGTTATCTAATATATTTTCATTTTGATACATTGAATTAAACAAGTTTGATAATTCATATAGATAATCAGCCAAATGATGTGGCTCATTGTTTATGAGTGCTAAATTGAAATAATATTCAAATTTTATTAAACCTTTTATTAAATTTGTATCGGTTTCATCAAATTTAGAAATGTGTAAGGTTATTTCGTTAATATTTACTTTTGAGGTCTTAATTAATTTTTTAGCTCTAACTAAGGCATATTGAACATAAATACCAGTTTTACCACTGATATTTGTAAATTTTTCCAAGTCAAATTTATAATCAGTCATCCTGTTTGTTATAAGATCGCTAAATGTTAAAACTGTGTTTGCCAACAGTCCGACCGTTTTAATATCTAATTCTTCATTTATGTCTTTTATTTTTATTAATGTATCTTCGAAAAGATCAATTAATTTTTTTGCACCTCCTTCTCGAGTTTTAAAGGGATTACCCTTCGTATCATTTACTGTTCCAAAAGCAACATGTTCGTAACTTTTTTTTCCAAATTCAAAAAAATCTATACATGCAAATAGTTGTTCGAAATGTAATTTTTGTCTTTTATCAACTATGTAAATTGTTTTATCAAAATTAAATTGTTTAATTCGATTTAAAACTGTACCCAAGTCTGTTGTTATATAGAGGTAAGAGCCATCAGATTTGGTAATTATTATTTTTGGATCAGTCTCTAAATTTGAAACATATGCACCTTCATTTAATGATATTTTCTTATTACTTATTAATTTTTCAATCATTTCTGGTATTAAATGGTTAACATCACTTTCACCCATCCATAAATCAAATTTGTAATTAAATACTTTTAAAGTTTCTTTAATTGACTCTGTTGTTATTTTTTTTAATTTTTTCCATTTTTTTAATTCCTCCGGCTGGTCATTATTTAAATTTTTATTGACAGACTGAGCGAGTGTTTTAAAATCATCATCATCGGTATATAACTTTGATGCTTCTGGGTAGATTTTTTCTAAATCATCAATTGTAATTTTATTAAGGTCAATTCCTTTTTCTTCAATGTAGGTAATTATTTGAGCTACTGGCATACCCCAATCACCCATATGGATATCACTTAAAACATTGTGCCCAGCTAACTTATTTATTTGATAAAGACTTCTTCCAATATTTAGAGATCTTAAATGTCCAACATGTAAAGGTTTAGCGATATTAGGACCTCCATAATCAAAGATTATTGTTTTTTGATTTTTTACTTTTATATTTTCTCTAGTTTTATCAAAATTATGAATAAAAGTATCGATATTTATTTCAATGTTTATGAAGTAATTTTTACTTATTTCAAAACTTTTTATGGAAGAGTCATTTTTAATAATCTCCGAAAATGACTCTTTAATATCATTTATATCTTGGTGATTTTGGAATTTAACTAAATTATTTATTTGAAAATCAAAACTTGGATTGTTAGAAATTCTTAGAGAAACTTCTTCAAAAATACTTAGTTTTTCAAGCTCTGTTTCTAGGCTTTTTATTAAATTTGATAGCTGATTCATTTATTTACTTATATATTGTTTTATAAAATAAATTATAAATAGAAAGTTATCAATCAAATAGCGTCTAAATAATCTTTTTGGCTCTTGGATAAATCTAATTATCCACTCAAGTCCTAAATTTGCTGCCCACTCAGGTGCTTTTATTTTTGTTCCTGCAATCCATTCAAAAACCGCACCAATGCCAATTAAATTTGAACTAATGAGTTCCTTTTTTTGTAGCATATTTATAAATATTTCTTGTTTAGGAAACCCTAGTGAAACCCAAACTATATCTGGATTTAATTCTATAATTTCTTGGATAAATTTTTCCTCAATCAATTCGTTGGGGCTCAATATAGGAGGACATTTATAACCAACAATATTTATCTCTGGGTAATCTTTTTTTATATTCTCAATCATTTTTTTGGTAATATCCTCGGTGTTTCCAAAAAAATAATGTGACTTATTTTTGTTTAAACCTTTTTCCAGGGTCTGCAAAAATAAATTGTAACCGTCTACTCTTTTTTGATTATTTTTATATATAAAATTTGAAGATTTAGCTACGGGAAATCCATCAGAGCATTTTATATCAAAAGAATTAACTATTTGATTTAGATGTTCGTTTTTATAGCATCTTACTAAAGTATTAACATTACAAATTGCTACAGTTAGATTCTTTTTTTCTACTAATTCTTTGCTAACTTTATCGATAGTGCTTACAGAAATATCAGTTTTTAATACAATTACAGTTTCCATTATTGAAACTATTATATAAATAAATACAGATATTATTCATTTTTTATGCGCCTGTAGCTCAATTGGATAGAGCATCTGACTTCGGATCAGAGGGTTGGGGGTTCGAGTCCCTCCAGGCGTGCTAAGTTTCTATAATCTCGATAATTTTTTTTGCTCTGTAATCCAGACTTACAGTGTTTAATTTATTTTTTGCAAAGCTATTTGTATTCTGAGAGTCTTTCAAACAATCAATAAATTCTTTTTGATTGTTTTCAGAAAAGAATAGAATCTCTTCACTAAATGGAAGATTTCTATGTGCTGGAAAATCTACTGCTACAATTTTTAGACCTCCATATAGGTATTCAAAATACTTTAACGGAGAAGTGAAATGTGTTGAATGAGAATTGTCACTTTTATTAATAAGCAAGCCAATCTGAGATTTTTGTATTTCTAAAATTGTATCTTTTCTATTTAGGTGGCCAAAAGTTTTAATTTTATTTTGTAGATTGCTTTCGAATATCTGTTTATCAAGCTTTAATCTTTCATCTTCAGGTCCACCTATTATTTTCAACTTGTATTGACCTAAAGCTGGATTGTTTTTAAATAATTCAATTAGAAACTGAACATTCCTATCTTTATTAAATCTAAGTAGGTTTCCAACAAATACAAGTGAATTCTTCTCCGTCTTGATACCTTTTTGAAAAAATTCCGTATCAACCCCATTATGCAATACATTAATTTGTTTATTGTATTTATTTTTTATGTTGAACGATTTATAAAGAAGCTCATTAAGAAATATTATGTTACTTTTTTTACTTTTAAGTATTAATGGAATTAGAAAAGATTTAATTTTTGATGATTGATGACACTCATAAATTACATTTAATTCGTATTTTGATAAATAATAAGCTATCCACTCTGATCTTGTCATGAAGGATGTTGAATGAGTATTGACTTTTTGTATCTCATTTACTATTTTTCTTGACCAAGCCATATGACTGAATAGAAAAAAAATTTTTTCTAAAATCTTAATTTTTCCAAAAGGATAACTGTGTTTAATACCAGTAATTTTTATATCTTCAGTAAAATTATAAAAAGTTTTTAATTCATTTAAATTATCACTACTGAATTTCTCTCTTAAAGGAAAAATCAATTCAACATGATAACCATTTTTAACCATATACTTTAAATTTGCCATCGTTTGTATTGTGTTTGCTTTTAATGATGGAAAAGACTGATAAGTTACGTAACAGATGCTTTTCATATCAATCTTTTAAATCCACTTTTATATTTTTCAGTATTGTAAAAATAAGTAAAAATAATGAACCAACATATAAGATTGAGTCGCTTTTAATTAAATTAATTATTAAAAATATTAATAGAAACCAAAATGGATTGTCGATATCTAAATTTTTAAATAACAATCTTATAACAAAGAACATAAATCCAATAAATCCAATAAGCCCAAAAAATATAATTACATCTAGCAAGCTTGAATGTGGAAGTAATAATCCTTCAACATTATCCTTATTGTGTCCGTTAAAATAGTTGCTTAGCTGAAGCGGGCCAGAACCTAATAGAAACTCAACAGTGCTTGGATCATATTTTGATAAAAATATTCCCCATTTTTCTGATCTATTTATTGATAATGCAAAGACACTTAATGCTGCAATTGGATTAGGAAAATATGGAATGTCAATGTTTTGGGTAAAGATATTACTCACAAAAGTTAAAGATGTTGATATTTTTTCTTTATTGCCTGGATATAAAAATATAGTGCCAAGATCATTATCCTCATTAAAATATCTTGAGACATTTTTATATCTATCTAATTCACCATCAAATAAATCAGAATATTTTAACCCTTCTAGGATTAGTGATTTGCTTGCTGCATCGTAGGAAACAGCTGGAGATATCGATATATCTCTTTCACTAAAGAAAAAAGCCAATATAATAAAAAATATAATAAAAACAAGAATAAAGATTGATTTGGTTTTCATTTCAAACTTCTGGATAAATACAAACAAACCAAATAAAACGGTAATTGATAAAATAGCCGCAACATTATTGGCTCTCAAAAGTCCAACCATATTGATCAAGAGCAATAGAAAATAGAGAGCATTAATTTTTATTTGTTTTTTTACAGCAAGAAATAAGAATAAGAAAATTCCAAAAGCAAAAAATTCCCCAATTGACTCTGCACTTGGCGACAGTCCTCTCCACGTATTTCCACTTATACTTGAAATTTGGCTCATTGCTCGTTTATTAAGACCTAAATAGTAAAACGAAAAAAAGTTAAATACTGACGAAATTGAAGATATAAATCCAAAAACTGTTATCAAGCTACCAGCAATTAAAAAATTTTTTGCAAGCAATACATTATCAATATATTCTCCAGATGATTTGAATACATAAATAACTCCATGAATTAACAAATAAAAAGAAAAAAACCAGAACAAAAGAGAGGAGGTACTCAATGAGGAGTTTGAAAATCCTCGAAGCTTATCAACGTCAAAAAAAGTAAAATCATTAGTTTGTTGTGAAACCCAAAACGAACATAACGTTAGGTATAAAATCGAGTATTTTTTAGAATAATTCGTATCTATTAAATTTTGTATTCCAAAAAAAGACAATACCATCACGATTAGGCTGTAGTTCATGTAATTAAAAGTTGTACTTATTAAGAAAATAAACGGGAGATAAAGTAATAAATTATTTCTTCTTGATTGAAACAAGTTAGCGACCATATATGCAATCAAAGCAAAATTTAAAACTATTGATAAAATATAAAAATTAGATATTCGAAAACTCAAGTCAAAATTTTTTGCACTTATTTCATAAAATCTACTTTCCCCAAATAAATGAAATAAAAACAAAACCAATAAAATAAAAATAGTCAAGGTCATATTTTTAAATTCTCTCTTTTTATCTTTAGTTATGAATGAAATTAAAATAATCCATATAAAAGACTGGATTAAAAAATTAATAAGCAGATTAGTACCTATCCCAACTTTAAAAATATCTCCATCTTTGTCTAATCCATTAACTTTTCCAAAACATCTCATACTTGAGTAATTATCAAATTCATATTTGATATTTTCATTTGAAGCATTTTTAATAAAAGTCTCTATAAAAGATATATCACAAGTATTTATTTGATAATATCCTACAACTGATGAATCAATATATTTAGCCGACACATCATCGTTTAAATTTGAAATACCCCATGGAATAAAAATTAATAAAATGATTGCTAGTATTTTAAAAGATTTTTTTTCATGAATCATAATTTACTATATCGTTTTACAAAATATTTTCTAGTAAAGTATCCAATTGCCGAAAATATCATAATTGTGAAAAAAAACATTCTCTCTTCATTAATAAAAAGATTCAGATCATTTACCCATCCACCATTTACATAATTAGCACATTCAAGCCAAGAATTTACAAATATTGTGTTACCTTCTGAATCGTATAGTGCAACTGTCTGAAAATTAGGGTCATTTTCAAAAACAAAGCTTGGGTCATTCCCTATATCAGTAAGCTCCAAGTTTTCAGGTTTCAATCCACAATATTCGATGATCTTCTGAGTAATTTCCATAATGTAATTCAAACTAAATTATATTCCTACTAATTATATTTGAAGATATTATTTTAAATTTAAAAAGTAATTTTGATTTATTTTTATTATTTTATTTTGATACTATTGCAATATGTATGGTGACCCAGGTTATTTTGGACCTGAATCAATGATGTGGAAAGTAAATAAAGAAATAACTGTATTGTTTGGTGGTGCAAGAGCCCTGTTAATGCATGCAGCCCATCCACTCATTGCCGCTGGGGCACGACAAACTTCTTTTTATCAGAGAGACCCTTGGAAAAGATTAATAAGAACACTTTCATTACAAAACTCAGTTACTTTTGGCACTATAAAAGAAGCTGATGAAAGTGCAAACCGTATTAATAAATTACATGAAGTAATAAAAGGTAAAGATAAAGTCACTGGAAATATATATGATGCACTTGATCATGACCAACTTCTTTGGGTTCACGCATGTTTACAATTATCTTCTTTATATTTTTATGAAAAGACTGTGAAAAAACTAACGGATGAAGAAAAAGATCAGTATCACAGAGAAAATATGTTGGCTGCAAAACTTGTTTTAATTGATAAAGATAAAATGCCCCAAACGCATAATGCCTTAAAACAATGGGTAATTGAATTTTCTCAAAAGGGGAAAAATCTTTTAATTACTGACGTTGCTGAAGATGTTAAAAATATTATTGATACAGGGCCTGTACCGCCACATATTAGGCCAATATGGCCCTTTATATCATTTATGGCATTTCATACTTTACCGCTGGAATTTAGAAAACTTTATGGCATCAAACAAAAAAAATGGCATAAAAAGGTACTCAGTTTTAATTTGGCTTTGTTAAGAACAACAAGACCTTTTCTTCCTCCTTTTTTTAGACTTATTCCTCCAGCAAGATGGGCAAAACAAAGAATAACAAAGAATCCGAATTTAGAATTTAGAGAGAAAAGTAAAATATAATTTGAGACATTCAATTGATCAAGATTTAAAAAAATTATTATAATTATTTATTAAAGTGGTCTAATTATGAATTCCGAAAAAGATAAAGAACTTCAAGAAATGTTTACTGAATCAATTGAAACGTCTCTAAAAAATTTAGATGACTACATAAAAAAAATACAAGAAACTAATTTTTCCGAAGATTCAAAGAGAGAATTCTTGACTATTCTTCAAGGCGCATATGATGAACTTAAATCTCAAAATAAATATAAAATAAATCAAACTGAAGAAGAATAGTTTTATTTAAAATTTAACTTTAACCTATAATGTTTCATGTAATATCGGGTCGGTAGCTCAATTGGTAGAGCAGGAGCCTTTTAAGCTCAAGGTCGTGGGTTCGATTCCCACCCGACCCACTATTTTCCTTTGGTTTTTGTTGTTAAAATTGAAAATGGCGTTTTTAACAATATTTTCAAATCTAAAATTATTGACCAATTTTCAATATATTCAAGATCATATTTAAACCATATGCTGAAATCGTCAGTATTTCTCTCATTTATTTGCAGTAATCCTGTAATTCCAGGCAAAACATTTAATCTTCTTATATAGTTTTCATCAAAATAAGAGTTATCTTCTGGGAATAGGGGTCTTGGACCAACTAAAGACATTTCTCCCTTTAAAACGTTTAAAAGTTGTGGAATTTCATCAAGACTAAGCCTTCTAAGGAATTTTGTACCTTTTATTATTCTTGGATCATTTTCAATTTTGAACAAAGGTCCACTTTGCTCATTTAATTCTTGTAATTGATCTCTCTCTAAGTGTGAGTTTTTTTTCATGGTTCTTAATTTATACATATTAAAGCTTTTGCCATGAAGGCCAACCCTTGTTTGCCTAATCACCGCTGGAAAACCATCGAGAATTATTATTATGATTATTGAAAATAATAAGATTGGAACATATATAAACGAAAAAATAATAATTAATAAGATATCCATAACTCTTTTTGATATATATCTTGAACCATATTGGATATCATTATTTATATAAAAAAGTGATTTATTAGAAATTATTTCATTCCTTACAATTATTTGTGATTGAAATTGAAAATCTAAATCACTTATTATTAGAATTTTCTTGTTTACATTTAATATATATTTTTCAAAATCTTTACTTATAGATTTAAGACCTGAAAAATTAAAAATGATTAAATTAATTTCACTATTTTTATTAACTTCTTCTATTTTATTTTTAAAGAAGGTAAAATCACTTTTATCTTCACTTTGATAATCATTCAAGCTTTTTCTAAACGATAAGAGCCTCAATTCTCTAAAGATTGAATCTTTTTCTAAGTTAAAGGTAATATAATTTTCTTTTGATGGATTTCTTCCAAGAACGGAGGAGATAAATTCACTGTTTCTAAATGAAACTAATAAAACTGGGACAATAAAAGTAAATATAATTAAGTAGAATCTTGAAACAGTTTCGAACCTGAACAATTGTAAAAAACTAAGATAACTCGCTGTCCAAATTAAATAAATTGAGAAAAATTCATCAAATAGACTTTTGTTTGCTGTGTAAGTTAGTTCGTTTACATATGTATAAAATTTTGACAAATATAAAAATATTAAAAAAACAAATACAAATAATGCTAAGTAAACATCAATTTTTACAAAATTGTAGGGTATAAAGGGATAAAATCTACTTCTATCTTCCAATAAATTATCTCTTATAAATAAAAATCCATCAAAGTAATCCCCAATTAGAAAGTTATCAAAATACCATATAGTAAATACAGTAAGACCTACCTGTAAGAAAAAGAATCTAAAAAAGTATTTAAAAAGTGTATAAATATTCACTTGAATTTATCTTAATATATTAAAATTTTTTAAAAATAAAAATTTATAGTATTACCAATATCAACTTGGAAAACTTTAATCTATTAGTATTATTTTAGAATACGGGGGCGTGGTAAAGTCTGGAGTTTACGCCTGCCTGTCACGCAGGAGGTCGCGGGTTCGAATCCCGTCGTCCCC
>MDTB01071372.1_pt1 | contig 10574 bp, 9 predicted proteins | sample 811161 | NCBI WGS metagenome assembly MDTB01 (sample SAMN05326650, study PRJNA326480) | marine metagenome | isolation source: seawater | place: Mediterranean Sea | collected 2009
AATGAATTTTGAATCATTGTATGATACTTATCTATTACATCTTGTGGTTCTATACCGTTTTTTTTTGCTTTAATAGTTATTGGAACACCATGTTCATCAGAACCACACACATATAATACATCATCCCCAATATTTCTTTTATATCTTGCAAAGATGTCACCCGGGATATATACTCCTGCCAGGTGTCCAATATGAATAGGTCCATTAGCATAAGGCAATGCTGCTGTAACAGTAAATTTAGATGAGTCGCTCATAGTTTTGTATATTGTGTAAAAGTATAGTAAAGGATTTACAATGACAATAAATAATATAAATTCTATTGCGCCGCCAAATTTAAAAAAGGGGGATTGTATTGAAATTGTTGCTTGTGCAAAATTTATTTCTGTTAAGGACGTGGCTGATGCAATATCTATTATAGAAGACAATGGTTTTGTTGCTAAAGTAAACCCTCAAAATTTTAATAAACATAATGTGTTTGCAGGGACTATAGATCAGCGCATAGAAATATTACAATATGCATTGGATGATGATGAAACAAAAGCTATTTTTTTTGCACGCGGAGGTTATGGTACTATTCAAATTATAGATGGTTTAGATTTTGACTATTTTAGTAAAAACCCAAAATGGCTTGTCGGATTTAGTGATATAACAATTATTTTGAGCCATGTAAAGTCCTACTACAATATTCAAGCTATTCACGGTCCTATGCCATTTAACTTTAGCGCAACGGATACTGATTCAGTAATTAACCTTTTTAGTTTACTGCAAGGAAATTATAAAGCTTTAGAATGTCCTCTGTTTAAATTAAATAAATTAGGATCATGCAAAGGGAAGTTGTTCGGCGGCAATTTATCTATATTATATAGTTTAATAGGAACAAAAGATATAGATGGAATAAAAAATTCTATTCTTTTTTTAGAAGATGTTGATGAGTATCTATATCATTTAGAAAGGATGATTTATACAATGGATCGATCAGGTATTTTAAAGAGTTTAAAGGGTTTAGTAATTGGTCAGATGACCGCAATTTTAGACAACAAAGATTCATTTGGAAAGACGTCTTACCAATTAATATATGACATAGTTAAAAAATATGATTATCCGGTATGTTTTAATTTCCCTATAGGTCATAGTTCTCAAAACCAACCAGTTATTACAGGAAAAGAAGTTGAACTGAATGTAACTACAGCATCCTCTTCAATAACTTATTTGTCATGAAAAAAGAAAATCCTAGTATAAGGTTAAATCGATTCATAGCTATGTGCGGCATATGCTCACGTAGAAAAGCGGATCTCTTGATCGAAAATGGTAGAGTTAAAATAAATGGTAATACTATTTCTGCTTTAGGTACGAAGGTAAGTGACAAAGATGTTGTCGAGGTAGATGGTAAAAAAATTTCAATCGAGAAAAAACGATATATTTTACTAAATAAACCCAAGGGATACATTACAACCATGAGTGATGAAAGAGGACGAAAAACAGTCTTGTCTTTAATTCAAGACACTTACAAAGAGAGACTGGTGCCAGTTGGTAGGTTAGATCGAAATACTACAGGCTTGTTGTTATTTACAAACGACGGCTTATTGGCTAAAAAATTAATGCATCCTAAATACCAAATAAAAAAAATCTATAATGTTGAACTAAATCGAGATTTATGTAAACAAGATTTTGATGCCATTATCAATAATCTTACTTTAAGTGATGGAGTAGTTATAGTGGACGGTTTAGAGTATTGTGGTTCCAATAATAAGTTAAGGATAGAAATCCATATAGGAAGGAATAGAATAATTAGAAGAATTTTTGAACATCTTGGATATAATGTTGAAAAACTGGATAGAGTTGAATATGCATGTCTTTCAAAGAAAAATCTTTTACTTGGCAAATGGAGAGTTTTAACAAATTTTGAATTGAAAGAATTAAGCCGAATAAGTTAGTTGCTTTTATTAATTTAGTTACATGGAATTAAAATCAAGTGGACATACGTCAAAATTATTAGTTTTATTAGCTTTTTTTATTGTTGCTACAACTCTTTGGTATACTAATAATCTTGCAAATAAATTAAAAATAGAAGAACAGAAAAAAGTTGCTCTATGGGCCAAAGCAACAAAAGAGCTTTCGGATATGAACAACTCAAATTACGATGTTGGTTTTGTTTTTGAAGTTGTTAATAATAATACTACAGTCCCTGTAATTCAAGTCAATGAACTAGGAGATATAATTGCTCATAGAAATATTAACAAGCCCCACACAGAAGATGAGTTGCAAAAGCAGGTCAAGCTAATGAAGAGAAAATATCTTCCAATTGAAATAGAATTAATAAATGGGACTAAAGAATACATCTATTATAAGGATTCAAGATTGCTACAGAATTTAAAAAATTTTCCTTTTTTTATTTTGTCGATTATAGCAGCTTTTATCATTATTGCATATTTTGCTTTTAGTAATGCCAGGATTGCAGAACAGAATAAGGTTTGGACAGGCATGGCTAAAGAATCAGCACACCAAATAGGGACACCCCTTTCATCTTTATTGGGCTGGTTAGAGTATTTAAAAGAAAATAAAATAGAACAATCAGTAACATCTGAAATAGAAAAAGATTTATCAAGGTTATCTGTAATTGCATCTAGATTTTCTAAGATTGGTTCTCTACCAAAATTAAATAAGATTAACTTAATTCCAGTTTTAGATAGTTCTATTAATTATATGCAAAAACGAGCATCTTCAAAAATATCTATAAGATTGATTTCAAATTCTCCACAAGTTAATGCTAAAATAAATCTTGATTTATTTGAATGGGTTATAGAAAATATTATTAAAAATTCTATGGACGCAATTAATGAAACTGGAAAAATTGTGGTTAAAATAATAGAAAATAAGAAAACAATTTTTATTGATATCATTGATAATGGTAGAGGCGTTAAGAAAACTCTTTCCAAGCAGATCTTTGAGCCAGGATTCACATCAAAAAAAAGAGGATGGGGATTAGGTCTATCTTTAGTAAAGCGAATTATTAAAGATTATCATAAGGGAGATGTAAGTTTATTAAAATCTACTCCAAATCAAGAGACTATTATTAGAATAGTTTTAAATAAGTAGCTATGGCAGGAATATATATTCATATTCCATTTTGTTCACAGGCGTGCCACTATTGTGACTTTCATTTTTCCACATCACTAAAAAATTTGCGTACTGTTATAAGTTGTATAAAAAAAGAGCTAACTATTCAAAAAAATTATTTAGAGGGTCAAACTATTAATACAGTTTATTTTGGAGGCGGTACACCATCCATTATTCCTGTTGATTATATTGTTGATATTCTTAAATTAATTAAAAGCAATTATAATATTGATAAGGAATTTGAATGTACTATTGAGGTCAACCCTGAGGATGTTTCATTAAACAAATTACGTGAGTGGCAAACTTGTGGTGTCAATAGACTGAGTATTGGTATTCAGTCTTTCTTTGATGAAGATCTAAAATTCATGAATCGTGCCCACAATAGTAAACAGGCACTTGATGCATTGGACCTTATAAGAGAATCAAACATAAAGAATGTTAATGCGGATTTAATCTACGGATATCCACAATTAAGCATCGAAGGATGGACGCGTAATTTGCAAACATTAATAGAATATAAAATTCAACACATTTCATGTTATTGCTTGACAGTCGAAAAAAAAACAGCTTTATTTAATTTTATTAAGAATAATAAATGTAAGCCACTAGATCCTGACCAAGGAGTTAAGCATTTTTTAAAAGCTCGTGAGATTTTAATTGATTCAGGATATATTCATTATGAGTTTTCAAATTTTGCTTTTAAAAATTATCAATCTCAACATAATAAAAATTATTGGAATAAAACCTATTATTTAGGCATTGGTCCTTCAGCCCACTCATATAATGGTAAATCCAGGCAGTGGAATGTAAAAAATAATTCGATTTATTGTGAAAAAATAAAAACAAATCAAGTATTTTATGAAAAGGAAATTTTAACTAAAAAAAACATCATGAATGAGCATATTCTTACAAGTGTAAGAACATTTAGTGGATTAGACTTACAGTTTTTTTCAGATAATATGACTTATGAGGAATATAAACAATTTATTAATGAATCATCGAAGTTGGAAAGAGCAGGTTTTTTTACAAGAAAAGAAAATATATTACATCTTACTAAAAAAGGAATATTATTTGCGGATAGTATTTCATCTCAATTATTTTTAATTTAACAAATTAAATATGAAAACGACTATTTATCATAATAATATAGAGTATTTAGCGGATTTAGATAATCCTTTAGATCTCTCTATACCTATGCATTCAAATAGTGTATTAGCATGGCACGTTCCAAACTTAAAAATATCACCTGTTTCTACGGTTGATTGGGTTGCTGATGTAAATGAAGGAGCTCCAGTTAATTTTAATAATATACATTTCAACCCTCATGCACATGGTACTCATACGGAATCTATAGGCCATATTTCGTCCAGAAAAGAGTCATTAAATGACAATTTAAAAAAATTCTTTTTTGTCTCAAAGCTAATATCAATTAAGCCAGTAAATATAAATTCGGATTTTGTAATAAACAAAGAGAGCATTCAAAAGTTGGTGAGTAAGGACGAAAATATAGATACTTTAATAATTAGAACATTACCAAACAGTGATCTTAAGAAATCTAAAAATTATTCAAATACCAACCCTCCATACTTTTTAAAATCAGCTATAGAATACATTGTAGATATAGGAATAAAACATTTATTAGTAGATTTACCCTCTATTGATAAGGAAAAAGATGGAGGAGCTTTAGAGGGGCATAAAGCTTTTTGGAGATATCCTAAACAACCAAGAATTGATTGCACAATTACAGAGCTAATATATGTTTCTGAATTAATAAAAGATGGCTTATTTCTATTGAATCTTCAATTTGTGCCTTTTGAAAATGATGCATCCCCAAGTAGACCAATAATTTTTAATCTTAAAAAAGTTGAATAAATTGAATTGGACAAAGACTAGCTATTGTAATAGCATTACAAATTACTCACGCTTAAAAACCCATGAGGTTTTAGTGGGTGAGGTTGGAATTGGGGGCAGTAATCCAATTAGGATACAGTCAATGACAACAACAGATACAATGGATACGGAGGCATCTGTAAATCAGGTAATTAGTTTAATTAAAGCGGGTGCTGAACTCATTAGATTAACAGCTCCGAGTATTAAAGATGCTAGAAATTTATATAATATTAAAAACTCATTAATTAAAAAGGGTTATGGCCATCCATTGATTGCTGATATACACTTTACTCCAAATGCTGCTATTGAAGCTGCAAAAATTGTAGAAAAAGTGAGAATTAATCCAGGCAATTTTTCAGATAAAAAAAGATTTAAAACGCATAATTATTCTCATACCCAGTATCAAGATGAGTTAAAAAGGATAGAAGAAAAAATAGTGCCACTTATAGAAGTTTGTAAAACTCATTGTACAGCTATGCGAATAGGTACTAATCACGGGTCTTTATCGGATAGAATCATGTCGCAATATGGCGATACACCATTAGGTATGGTTGAGTCTGCTCTAGAGTTTGTTCGTATTTGTGAAAAATACAATTATAATCAAATAATTCTTTCTATGAAGGCAAGTAATCCGATTATTATGATTCAGGCATACCGACTACTTGTTAATAAAATGAGAAAAGAAAATATGTTTTATCCTTTGCACTTAGGAGTTACAGAGGCTGGAGAAGGTGATGATGGTAGAATAAAGTCTGCAATAGGAATAGGATCACTTTTAATGGATGGCATTGGTGATACTATTAGAGTTTCATTAACAGAAGCACCCGAAAATGAAATTCCTACAGCAAAACTAATAACACAGTATATTGATAATAAAAAAGATCACATAAATTTTAAAGAGGTTAAGCAAAACCCTATTAATCCTTTTGCTTATGCAAAACGAAATTCATTTTCAATTTTTAATATTGGAGGCAATAATAGTCCAATTGTAATTTCTGATTTTTCAAGTCCAAAAAAGATAGATGTAGATAATTTAATTTCGGTTGGATATAGATACTCTGCAATACTAGATAAGTGGACAATTAGCGATGCGGCTTGTGACTATTTATTTTTAGGTGATAATGATATAGGTTTTGAGATCCCTGGTACTTTGAGGTTGCTTTACAATTATAAAACATGGCAAAGCCATAAAAAGGGCTACCCAGTTTTATCAGCTTATGAATATTTGAATGCTTCTAAACTATCTAATTTTCTAAACATTATATGCGTTTGTTTACATGATCTAAATACAGACTTAATATCTAAATTAAAGATAGATTCAACAGCTGTTTTATTAATTGAGGTTAATCAGAGTAATGTTATTTTTGAACAAAGAAAGATGTTTGTTAGGTTAATGAATAATAGTATTTTAAATCCAATAATTATTAGTCGCTCATATAATAATTTATCTAAAAATATATTGCAAATAGAATCATCTATTGATATTGGCAGTCTTTTATTAGATGGATTGGGTGATGGAGTTTTTATTGTAGCCAAAAACAACTGTAGTAAACGTGAAGTCAATCAACTCGGATTTGATATTTTACAAGCAACTCGTACTAGAATTTCAAAAACTGAATATATATCTTGTCCTTCTTGTGGGAGAACTTTATTTGATTTGGAGCAAACCACTGCAAAAATTAGAGCGGCTACCGGCCATCTCAAAGGATTAAAGATTGGTGTAATGGGCTGCATTGTCAATGGACCTGGAGAAATGGCTGATGCAGATTATGGCTATGTAGGGACCGGTCCAGGCAAGATTAGTTTATATAAACAAAAAGAGGTGGTAAAAAAAAATATTCCTACAGATGATGCCATAAACGAATTAATATCCCTCATTAAAGAACATGGAGATTGGATTGATTAGTTTTGAATGCCGACTTTAAGGATATGGCATTAATTGAATCTACATCAAAGTATTCATTTGGATAATTAATAGTTTTAAGTTTTCCAATCCAATTATTTTTAACAGTCTCAAATTCTTCTTTTTTAGACTGATTCACTGGTTTAGAATCAGGAAGTTTTGTTTTAAATGGATCTACTTGCTTTCCATTCTTCCAAAATCGGTAACAAACGTGAGGACCCGTGGCTTGGCCAGATCGCCCTACATAGCCTATTATATCCACTCCTTGGGAAACGCGCTTGCCTTTTTTGATATTATTTTTAGACCATATTTTTTTACTTGACTTATCCATATGTAAATACTGGGTTGTATATGTTGAATTGTGACGTATTTTTACATAGTAGCCATTATATCGATTATATGATACTTCAATCACTTCACCATCTGCCGTACTGTATATTGGAGTTCCAATGGGTGCGGCGAAATCTGTTCCAAAGTGACCTTTCCACCTTCCTGTTACGGGATGCTTTCTTTTCGTTGTGAATCTAGACGAGATACGGGTAAATGATACGGGGGCTTTAAGAAAAAACTTTCTTAAGTTATTACCAGACTCATCAAAATAGTCATCAAATTCCCCTAGTTCATTAAATGCAAATGCATAGTATTCTTTATTGTTTGTATGAAAAACAGCAGCATGAACTTTGCCTACTCCAATAAATTCCCCATCGACGTATTTCGCATCATAAATGACTTTGAATTTGTCACCTGGGTTTATTCTAAAAAAATCTATCGTCCATGGATATATTTCGTCAGCAAAGATGTTTACAAGTTTTGCTGACAAATTGCTTTCTTCCATTGCATACCATAATGATGAGTTAATTATACCAGATCCCGTTTTTTCTTTAATTGTAAGCTCTTTGTGATCGATATATACATTTGTAGTATCTAGTAAGTTAGCAACTAAAAAATCAACTTTATTTATCTCATATATAAAATGTTTCGGGATGGTAAAAGCAGTGTCAGCAAATATAATTGTGTATTTAGCTCCTGCTTTAACATTTCTGAGATCAAAAACACCTTTAGATAATTTAGCAATCTTATCAATTTGAACAAAGTCAACATTATTTCTATTTAGTATTTCTCCTACATTCTCATTCTTTTGTACAGTTTTATTTATAATAAATAAATTTGTAGTGTCAATATTGTAATATAAGTTTTTCTCTATCTCAAGCGTAGCATTATATACTTTAGGATCTTTTTTTTTGACACTCGTTTTACAAGCGGTAATAATTAAGATTAGTATGCAAAGATAACTTAGTCTCATTTATTTAATACTTGATTCTATCCACGATTTCCCCCACTCTTCTTTTTCTTTATCTGACCAAAGGATTGGGAAGAAAATGATCTTTTGAAATTTAGGTGGTAAATATGACTGCCAATTAGTGCCTCCTGTTGCGTCTATAAATTTATTTTTATTTTTAAGATGCTTGATCGCAGATTTATAATGTGCTAATTTCCAATTAACATTAACATTGACGTCGAACTCTCTTAGTAAACTAATTAACTTTTTATTTTCCTTGTCTTTTTTTGAAAGCTCGTTGTATTTGGCTAAAATATTTCTTGAACTCATCTTATTACATAGTTTCAATAGTCTTTCATTATATTGTCTTTCAAATTGTTTTAGGGTATATGTTTTTTTGCCAGTTGATAATTCATTAGCCCCACTTTTCCAGTATAAATTATCATATTCCTCATTAAGTGTTTTTTTAACGTTAGACTTGTTTGAAAGATTTTGAAGATATGTAGATCTTATTTCGAGCATTCTAAATTGAACACTTTGGAAGCCGCTACTTGGTAGTAAAGCCATTCGAAACTTTAAGAACTGTTCTTTCTCCATTCCTTCAATCATAATATCAAATGATTCTATCATCTTGTTTAGATATCGGTTCAGTCTTTTCATTTTCTCTATAAATAAATCTAATTTCAGACTTTTCTTCCAGCCTAGATCCTCACCTGTGTCTAGCACATTTCTACCATTTTTATTTATATGTTCGATCTCATTAAGACATAATTTTAAATATAGTTCAGTTATTTGATGGTATATTATAAATATTTGCTCATCAGGAAAGTCAGTTTTAGGTTTTTGCAAGGACAACAGGGTGTCTAATTTAATATAGTTCCAGTATCCAACATAATCGGAATATAGTAGTCCATCAAGATATGAATACAGGTCCTGTCCAGTTGCTGAGTATTTGTCAGCTAGAAGCTTTATCTTTTCAAGTAGTTTTTTATCTTCCATTATTGTAGTAATACATTAAAAAGATAGTATAAATAATAAATTAAACCTAGAAATAAAACAAAGTGTTTTGATAAGAATCAAGACTAACATAAATAGACCCCACAAGTACGGGTAATTCTATTTTTAGTGGAATGCGCATATTATCAGAGCTTACCCAGATAAACGCTCCAGATTCACTTTTAAATACTCTACCTTTTTCCAGTAGAGGGGACAATTTCAAAGCTTTAATTTTTCCAAATTTTGTTTTGATTATTTCCTCTTTCATGATTTTTAAATGAGATTTATAGTATCGGTCTTGGTAATGGTAATCAAAAAATATTGTATCTCCAATTTGACTTTTTAAATTTTCTGTTTTGCGAAGTCTGTATCCTAAGCCAAGTAAATCATTGTTTTGTGTTGTTAATAATGAATCAGCTTTAAGCCTTAGTTGTGTTTTTTGATAGTATTTTCCTTCTTTTATATCCATAGAATACCACATTGTGTTTAGGTTAGCAGTGTCAATTATAGAACTATAGTGGTGTTCGACTTTCATAAAAAGGCTGAATAGTTTAGTGGTTTTCCCAAATGCATTTAAAAAATACGCAGCTTTATTATTATAAATTGTGTCTATGACACTTAGGTGTGCGTTTGCAGCAGTTAGTGCTCCGGTTTTTTTATTTTTTCGCCCGTATGTGATTTTGTAGTTTAATTTTTCTCCGCTTAGAAATGCAGCTTTCTTTGAATTAATTTTAATTTTTTCGTCTAAAAGGGGGTAAAACTTATTAAAAGCAGTGTTTTTTTGGCTAAAAAATAAAAAAAACACGATAAAAATAAATAAAAACAAAGTTTTTTTTAAATTTTTTTTCTTCATTTTTAATTCATTTTCGCTCATTTTTAATTCATTTTCGCTCATTTTTTAAAAAAAAACACATGTTTTTAGTCAAAAACTATGTTAATTATTTTTTTTGGAACAATAATAATTCGATTTATTGATTTAGATTTTACGTAGTTTTCAGTTTTGGGATATTTTAATATATAATTTTGAATTTCTTCTTTTGACAAATTACTATCCAGCTCTATATTAAAGCGAACTTTACCATTAAATGAAACCGCATAATTACTAGTGTTTTCCAGCAAATACTTTTCGTCGTGGACCGGCCATTTAGCGTCATTAATTAAGTTTTTATTGCCAAGTATTTGCCATATTTCCGCTGAAATAAATGGTGCATATGGTGAAAGTAAAATAACAAATAATTCAATAATTTCTTTTTTATAACAACCAATCTTTGTAAGGTCATTTAAACAAATCATTAAATGGCTTACTACAGTATTAAACGAGTACCTTTTTAAATCATTTGTTATCTTTTTAATGCATATGTGGATAATTTTATATTCTTCGTGACTGGG
>MDTB01083933.1_pt1 | contig 10574 bp, 9 predicted proteins | sample 811161 | NCBI WGS metagenome assembly MDTB01 (sample SAMN05326650, study PRJNA326480) | marine metagenome | isolation source: seawater | place: Mediterranean Sea | collected 2009
CTAAACTTAGTTTGAATTTGATAAAAGTTGATAGGTAACTGACGGTAGCTTTTAATCTCTGTTCGAATAATGTCGGTGATTACTTCCTCATGAGTTGGGCCAAGGCAAAAGTCCCTCTCATGTCGGTCATTGATTCTTAATAGTTCTGGGCCAAACTCACCCCACCGTTTGGACTCTTTCCACAAGTCGGCTGGCTGAACTAAAGGCATAAGAAGTTCTAAAGCGCCTGAGGCGTCCATTTCTTCGCGCACAATTGCCTCTACTTTCCGGAAGACTCGCAGTCCCAGTGGCAACCAGCTATAGAGCCCTGAAGCCAGCTTCCGAATCATTCCTGCTCGCAACATCAATTGATGGCTAACGATCTCTGCCTCTGAAGGAAGCTCTTTTTTTGTGCTAATGAGAAATTGGCTGGCACGCATTTAAGTTTCTGCCGCTTTTGAGTTTAAGACCCATAGTTTACTGATCGGCACCTCATGGGTACAGAGTTTGGATGAATTGATTAAAAAAAACGGTTCACACTGTGTTATGCGTTTAGTCTTTTTTCTGGGTTACCTGGTAAAAACAAACAAAAAGGCACTAATTATTCTCAGTCTCTTGCATTCAGAGCATTCTCGATCTGCAAGTGGTGCTGTATAATCAGAATCTAAACTGAATTGGTTGGATGAAGGCATGCCCATATACGAGTATCAATGTTCTGAATGTGGCCACAAACTTGAAGTGTTGCAAAAAATGAGCGATGACCCTTTGACTATCTGTCCGGCCTGTAATGCCTCAGCGCTAAAGAAGCTCATTTCTGCGGTAGGTTTTCGTTTGAGTGGTACCGGTTGGTATGAAACTGATTTCAAAACGAAAGATAAACGCAATATCAGTGGGGAACGAGATCCTGCAGCCAAAACCGAAAAGTCTGAGTCCGAAAGCTCGAAACCTAGCGTCGAACAAAAAAGCACCTCCGAACCGTCCGCGAAATCTGGCGAATCTGCCCAAAAATCTTCTGATGCCCCAAAGAAACTCGAGAAACCGGCGTCTTGACAAGGAATAAAGACTTATGCGTCGATCATTATATTGTGGGTTAGTAAAGCCCGAGCATGTGGGTGAAGATTTGACACTGTGTGGTTGGGTTGATCGTCGACGTGATCACGGAGGGGTAATCTTTATCGATCTTCGGGATCGTGAGGGCGTGGTTCAAGTGGTATTTGATCCTGACAATGCAGACGCTTTTAATCTGGCTGACGGTGCGAGGTCCGAGTATGTGTTGCGGGTAAAGGGAGTAGTGCGCATGCGGTCATGCGAGACTATTAATGAATCAATGGCGACTGGGCATATAGAGTTGTATGCCCATTCCTTGGAGATTCTCAATCGAGCAAAAACGCCGCCCTTTCAACTTGACCATTATGTCAATGTCGGTGAGGAGGTACGTCTGAAATACCGATACATGGATTTGCGTCGACCAGAAATGCAAAAAAATCTTAAAATGCGATCGGAAGTAACAAGCAGTGTGAGAAATTTTCTGATTCAGAAAGGATTTTTGGATATTGAAACCCCGGTCATGACGAGAGCTACTCCAGAAGGTGCTCGAGATTATGTCATTCCATCTCGCACCTATCCCGGACAATTCTTCGCGATGCCTCAGTCGCCGCAGATATTCAAGCAGTTATTAATGGTTGCGGGCTGTGATCGATATTTTCAAATAGCAAAATGCTTTCGAGATGAGGATTTACGCGCGGACCGACAGCCAGAATTCACGCAAATTGATATTGAGGCTTCATTTGTTGACAAGGAGGATATTCTTGAGGTTGGTGAAGAACTGATTAGTGACATTTTCCGCAAGCATTTGTCGGTTGAACTCGGCGAATTCCCTCGAATGAGTTATGCGGAAGCTATGAGAAGGTATGGTTCAGATAAGCCTGATATGAGAATTCCTTTAGAGTTGGTAGATCTCAAAGATCTGCTGTTAAACGTCGAGTTCAAGGTTTTCTCTGGTCCAGCTAATGATCCTAAATCCCGTGTTAGCGCGCTCAAGATTCCAGGAGGAGCGGCATTGTCGCGGAAGAAAATTGATGAATACACGGAGTATGTGGAAATATATGGTGCAAAAGGGTTGGCTTGGATTAAAGTCAATGAATTAGATAATGGAATTCAGGGTTTGCAATCGCCGATAATAAAATTTATCGGAGAGCAGACCACTTTAGAGATAATGGATCGGCTAAACGCTCAAAACGGAGATATTGTTTTTTTTGGTGCTGACACGCATAAAATTGTTTCAGAAGCTCTGGGTGCGCTGCGCTGTCAAATAGCCGCAGATATGGGTCTGTATGTTGCAGATTGGGCGCCAATTTGGGTTTTAGACTTTCCAATGTTTGAGGTCTTAGAGGATGGCTCGTTTACCTCTCTGCACCATCCGTTTACGTCACCCTCATGTGGCGTTGAAGAATTGTTGAAAAAACCAGCGGAAAGTCTATCTATAGCCTATGACATTGTAATAAACGGATATGAATTAGGAGGGGGATCCATTCGAATTCATGAACAAAAAATGCAGGAGGTCGTATTTGACATACTGAAAATAGGCAAGCAGCAGCAGCTTGAGAAATTTGGTTTCTTGCTCGATGCTCTTCAGTTTGGTGCGCCCCCTCATGGAGGCATCGCCTTTGGGCTCGATCGGTTGATGATGCTCTTGACGGAAAAAGACTCTATCCGAGATGTGATAGCGTTCCCGAAAACTCAGTCCGCCTCTTGTCTTATGACAGACGCGCCAAGCCATTTGGATACAAACCAGCTTAGCGAGCTAGGCATTCGTGCTCGACACTTTACTAGTCAGTGATTTTGCAATTCGAATTTTAGAGGGTTTACATGGCTGGTCATAGCAAGTGGGCAAATATAAGGCATCGGAAAGCAGCACAAGACGCTAAGCGAGGAAAAATTTTCACAAAATTGATTCGCGAACTAGTGGTTGCAGCCAAGACGGGTGGCTCAACCGTTGAGGAAAATCCTCGATTGCGAGCTGCTGTTGACAAAGCTCTTAGTTCGAATATGAAACGCGATACCATAGAAAAAGCAATCAGCAGGGGTGTTGGAGCTGGAGAGGGCGAAAATTACCATGAGCTGACTTATGAGGGATATGCCCCTGGAGGCGTTGCCGTGCTGGTTGAGTGCATGACGGATAATCGTAATCGCACTGTTGGAGAAGTCAGACACGTATTTAGTAAATTTGGAGGTAATCTCGGAACGGATGGATCTGTAGCCTATTTGTTTAGCCGTATAGGTCAGATGGACTTCGCTCCGGATTGTGACGAGGATTCGCTCCTTGATGCCGCACTGGACGCGGGTGCACAGGATTTGGAAACATGTGATGACGGTTCCTTCAGCGTTGTAACTGATTTTGGAGATTTTTTAAAAGTCAAGGATGCGCTGAATCTCGCCGGATTCATGCCTGAGAGCGCTGATATAACGATGTCGGCTAGCATTAAAGTAACTGTTGATCTTGAAGGGGCCCAGAAATTGGCCAGTATGATTGATTCGCTTGAGGATCTTGATGATGTGCAAAATGTGTATACAAATGCTGATGTGCCGACTGCTGTATTTGAGTCGTTGGAATGAGATTTGTTTGGGGCCCGACCTCGCTTTCGGGTGGTTTAATCAGAGCGAGTAATCAAATTGAGGAGTATAAGATGAAAGTGGTAAAAAAAACCAAAGACTATACTATTTATCTAAAGCGTTCCGGCAGATATGGTGTTCAGGATTCAGAGAAGAATTGGATCAATCAAAAAGAGAAAGTCGTGATCTTGACTTCTGAGGGCCTAATAAAGAACGCTAGCGCATCGGAGGCGACACCTAAAAAATCAGAAATGGAAGAAAACCAGGAGGATAATTCAGCTGCTGCAGAGGTTGTTGAGGAAGAGGTTGCTGCGGAGTCCTCTGCTGAGGTTGTTGAGGAAGAGGTTGCATCTGAGAAGTCTGCTGAGGCTGTTTAGGAACCAGTGCTCCAAGAGACTAAAAACAAACCACGAGCGAAGCGCTCTAAAAAGGCTGGTGATGAGGCCATTGAATAAAAATCCACGGAGAATAACAAAAAGAAGACAAAGAACGAGGAAAAATAGAAACGATTTCTGCATTAGCAGAATGATCGGGCTTTAACTGAGTCGGAGAATGAATCGAATCGAGAGGCTCATAAATTGCGACTCCCGTTTTGGTTCTTGCTTGGATTAGGCTGAAAACTTGTATTTGGGAGCTTAAAAATTGAAGTTTTTTCTTTTAGTTGTGATTGGCTTATTTGCGGTAGGTTGCAAAAATGAGAATGGAGACTCCACTCATTTAAAAGAACAAAAACCAACTGTTGATATTTCAACAGATGAAATTCGTTTCATTGAAAGGGTGAGAAAGAATACTGATGCAGTTGTTATACCTTATCAAAAATATGAGCTGGACAATGGTTTGACTGTCATTCTCCATGAAGATCCCTCAGATCCGCTGGTGCATGTCGATGTTACCTATCATGTCGGTTCCGCTCGCGAAGAGAAAGGTAAGTCAGGATTTGCGCATTTTTTTGAGCACATGATGTTCCAAGGTTCGGAGAATGTGGGTGATGAAGAGCACTTTAAGATAGTTACAGAGGCTGGTGGGACCATGAACGGGACCACCAATAGCGACAGAACTAATTATTACCAAACCGTACCGGCAAATCAGTTAGAAAAAGTGCTTTGGCTTGAGTCGGATCGAATGGGTTATTTCCTTGACGCAGTGACGCAGAAAAAGTTCGAAGTTCAACGAGATACTGTCAAGAATGAACGTGGGCAGAGGGTTGATAATAGACCTTATGGTAGAGTTGATGAGCGCATTAGTCAGGCATTATTCCCAGATGGCCATCCGTATTCGTGGCCCGTTATTGGATATACAGAGGACCTTGATAGGGTGGGCCTGGACGATTTGAAAGGCTTTTTTTTACGCTGGTACGGTCCTAACAATGCCACGCTAACAATTGGGGGTGACTTCGAAGAGAAAGAAACATTGGAATGGGTTAAAAAGTATTTCGGACCAATTCCCCGAGGGCCGGAAGTGTTGGACCAAAAAAAGTTGCCTGTCAAGGTTCAGGAGGATAGGTACATTTCCATGGAGGACAATGTGCATTTGCCTCTCATCGTAATGTCTTATCCGACAGTTTATTTCCGGCATGAGGATGAAGCACCGTTGGACGTGCTTTCCAGTATTTTAGGCGCAGGCAAGACTTCTCTTTTCTACAAAAATCTCATTAAAAACCAGCTGGTCGTAGATGCGGGCGTCACGCACTATTGCGCTGAGCTTGCATGTAAATTTGAACTTTACGCACTTCCGCGTCCCGGGTCAGATGTAACGCTTTCCGCTATTGAGAAGGTTATTCGAGACACGCTTGTGGAGTTTGAACAGCGTGGTGTGGAAGAAGATGATCTTCTTATGGTTAAGGCGGAGATGGAGTCCAGTTTCATATTTGGACTTCAGAGCGTTGCTGGCAAGGTCCGGGAATTAGCCTCCAATCAAACTCTTTTTCGTGATCCAGACTATATTCAACACGACATTACGCGTTACAACAGCGTCACAGAACAAGATGTGGTGCGAGTATTTAAAGAATATTTAAAAGACAAACATGCGGTAATTTTAAGCGTGGTTCCAAATGGTCGATTAACTGAGATAGCGGCACCTGATAATTTTCTTCCGCCCTCTAGGAAGAAAGACATACAAGTTTTGACAGCTGATGCCTTGTTAGATAGTCAGATATCGCGTCCTAAAGACGCATTTGATAGGAGCATAATGCCGGACGCTGGTATTAATAAAACGCCCGAGGTGCCGGCCTTATGGCATCACTCGATTCCCAATGGAATGCGAGTTCTCGGCGCTAGTAGCACTGAAACGCCGACTACATCAATTATGTTGAGAATTCCGGCAGGTCATTATTATTCATCAACAGACAAGGCTGGAACGGCATCCCTGCTCGCAGCAATGCTCAACGAATCGACGACCCAGCGCAGCGCTGAGGAGATGTCCAAACAGCTTCGCAAGCTGGGTAGTTCTGTGTCTATATCGGCGGGAACTAATTACCTCAACGTTGACATAAACGCTCTATCTAGAAACCTTGATCAAACACTAGCTTTGGTTCTTGAAAAGCTCTTACAACCTGCTTGGATGGCGGATGAATTTGAAAGGATTAAACAAACCGCAATCGAAGGTATTTTGCAGAGCAAAAAAGATCCATCTTTTTTAGCTCAAAATGCCTTTAGGATGCTGCTATTCGGTGACAGTGTTGCGGCAATGCCAGTCAGAGGAGACGAGACAAGCTTAAGCAATATTCAGCTCGTTGATCTCAAAAATTTCCATGCTGTACATCTTAAACCTGATGGTGGACAGCTTATTGTAGTATCGGAACGGCCCAAAACCGATATCCTTCGCTCTTTGAGCGTTTTTGGGGGTTTAAAAGGATCGTCCAAACCTTTAAAACTTAATCTCTCTGATGCCCGAACCAAAATGGGAATCGTATATCTTGTAAATAAAGACGATGCCGCGCAATCATCAATAGTCTTAGGTAAACGGTCTTTGCAGCGTGATATAAATGGAGAGTTCTTTCGTTCATCGCTAATGAATTTCGTCTTGGGCGGTTCATTTAACAGCCGCATAAATCTGAATCTTCGGGAGGATAAGGGATATACCTATGGAGCTCGATCTTATTTCTCGGGTGATAAGTTAAAAGGCAGTTATCTAGCTTCAACTGAAGTAAGGGCTGACGTAACGGATAAAGCCCTCAATGAACTTACTGGTGAAATCCAGAGGTATGCCGAATCCGGCATTACTGATTCGGAGCTTATTTTTATGCGGAATGCGGTATTACAGAGAGACGCCTTGAAATATGAAACGCCAAGTGCAAAATTGAGATTTCTTGCGCAGATTTTGGAATATGATTTGTCGCCTGAGTTTGTAAAAGAACGTGCGCAAACCATTAAGAGCATCACCAAAGCTGAGATTAATGGACTGGCTCGAAAACACCTTAGTTTAGACGAAATGTTTATGGTGGTGGTTGGTGATGCCGCTGTTTTAAAACCAGAGCTTCAGGGAGCCGGTTATCAAGTTGTTGATTTTGAGATATAGTTTCGGAGTTGCACTTTCGCTTTGCGGTTAAGGTGGCGTCTTAAAACCCCGCCTGCTGACCAAGGTTGCTCAAGATGATTCGAATTATTGGTATAGACCCTGGCTCCCAACGAACTGGTTATGGGGTCATCGAATTAAACGACAGTGATTTAGTGTATATCGCTAGTGGGGTTGTCAAACTACCAAAGACACCTTTGCCGGTGCGCTTAAAGATCATTTTTGATGGGATCAATGAGATAATCGATCATTATCAGCCGACCGAACTGGGTATAGAGGAGGTTTTTATGTCTAAAAATCCAGGTTCGGCTTTGAAGTTGGGTCAGGCACGAGGTGCAGCCATTGTGGCCGCGGCCAATGCCGGATTAGAAATAAGTGAATACTCTGCGAGGACCATTAAAAAGTCCGTTGTGGGTGCGGGCGCCGCAAGTAAAAACCAAGTGCAAAAAATGGTTATTCAACTTTTAAAATTGAACGATGTTCCGTCGGAGGATGCCGCAGACGGACTTGCAGTGGCCATATGTCATGGATACAGTAGGCGCGCAGTCAGGCTGTTAGCAAAATCGGATAGTGGTCGATTTTCGCGGGGTCGTTATCATTAGCCGGCCATGGTAGGACTATAGTGGTGGAAACACGGAATAGAATCTCGGTATGATCTCAAGACTTTCAGGAATTATTCTTGAAAAAGACGCTGCAAGCATCCTAATTGATGTCCGAGGTGTCGGCTACGAAGTACACGTTTCGCTGAACAGTTTGTTTGATGCGCCTAGTGTTGGGGATCCAGTCACTCTGCATACTCATTTTCTTGTTCGAGAAGATGCGCAACAATTGTTTGGATTCACAAAACTGCAAGAGCGTAATCTTTTTCGTTTGCTTATCAAAATTAATGGTGTTGGCCCAAAGATGGCAATAGCAGTGCTTTCGGGCGTGTCTTACAACGAGTTTGTCCGATGCGTCAATCAGGGTGATATAGCTGGATTAGTAAAATTGCCGGGGGTCGGGAAGAAGATTGCCGAGCGGCTTGTAATGGAAATGCGAGATAAAATTGGCAGCATTGTCTCTTCCAATGAATTCGCACCAAGTGCCCTCGAATCAACTATATCTGAGATATCTCGGGAGGCGGAAAGCGCTTTGGTAGCACTCGGCTATAAACCTCAACAGGCCACAAAAATGATAAACCGTGTCTCTGAGGGTGAGCGGGACAATGTTGAGATGCTGATAAAGGCGGCGCTGAGAAACACGGTTTCTTAACCCTCCTTTGTCACATTTCTTTAAGTTTCTTAAAATTTAAAAGCGTCAGTTGTCTCAAGGTGATAGTATCTTTTAAAGGATCATAAGACTGAGAGTTTCTAGAAAATGTTAGAGCCGGATCGACTGATTTCTGGAGAAACAAATAAGGTCGAGGAAAGTTTCGATAGAGCATTGAGGCCAATATCCCTGCATGATTATGTGGGACAGGAGGTTGTTAAGGAGCAATTAGGTATATTTATAGAGGCTGCTCGCAAGCGGTCAGAGCCCCTTGATCACTGCCTAGTATTCGGCCCTCCGGGTCTCGGCAAAACGACATTAGCGCATATCATAGCACATGAAATGGGAGTGGATTTAAAGACGACTTCAGGGCCGGTTCTTGAGAAAGCAGGCGATATTGCGGCGCTCATGACCAACCTCGAGCCCGGAGATGTTCTTTTTATAGATGAAATTCATCGTTTGAGTCCAGTGGTGGAAGAAGTTCTATATCCGGCAATGGAAGATTATAAGTTGGATATTATTATTGGTGAGGGACCATCTGCACGTTCGATAAAACTTGATCTTCCTCCTTTTACAATGGTCGGCGCTACTACACGAGCGGGACTCCTAACATCTCCACTGCGTGATAGATTTGGCATTGTCCAGCGGCTAGAATTTTACTCGATTGATGACCTGGCATCTATAGTAGCTCGAGCTAGTGGAATCTTGCAGGTTACGATCGAAAAGGCTGGCGCGATCGAAATTGCGCGCCGTTCCAGAGGTACTCCTAGGATTGCAAATCGCCTTCTTAGGAGAGTAAGAGACTATGCTGAGGTGAAGAGCGATGGGGTTATAACGTCTCATTTGGCTGATGCAGCGTTAAACATGTTGAAGATTGACCAGAATGGATTTGATCACCTTGATCGACGCTTGCTGCTTACTTTGATGGAGAAGTTTGACGGGGGTCCAGTGGGGGTCGATAGTCTTGCTGCTGCTCTAAGCGAAGAGAAAGGCACCATCGAAGATATCCTGGAACCCTACTTGATCCAACAAGGTTACTTGATGAGAACCTCCCGAGGCCGAATGGCCACACGTATGGCTTATGAGCAATTCGGACTGAAAAGACCGAAACATTTAGATCAACAAAGGGACATGCTCAATGAATGATTTTGACATGAAAGCCCGAGTGTATATCGAGGATACTGATGCTGGTGGTATAGTTTACTATGCAAATTATCTGAGATTTATGGAGCGCGCTCGAACCGAGTTTTTTCGGCGTTTAGGTTATCTTAAACCGGCGCTGTTTAACGGATTTCAATTTGTTGTAAGAGATGTGTCGGTTAGATATTTAAAGCCCGCATTTTTGGATGACGAGTTAAGCATTTCAGTGGCATTAATTGGTGTCTCAAGATTTGCTTTCGAAATGAGCCAAGAAATTCACCGTTTTGATGAACGATTGGTAATAGGATTCGTCAAGTCGGTTTGCGTTGAAGAGAAGAATAAAAGGCTGACGAAAATGCCTAATAAACTCTTCGAACTATTACAAAGTCATACTATTCAATGATGGGGTTTCAGTAGTGTCGCAAGAAAGTTTGTCAATATTATCACTAGTGTTAAACGCGAGTCTCCTAGTTCAAGCGGTAATGGGAATACTTTTTTTAGCCTCCGTTCTTTCGTGGGTCATGATAGTTCAAAGAGGACTCTACCTTCAGGCGGCCGAGGGAAATTTCAGGCAGTTTGAGGAAACCTTTTGGTCTGGAATAGATCTAAACCATTTGTATCTTGAGATTTCTGAAAAGCATAATGAGGGTTCGTATCGAACAGGCATAGAAAATATATTTTGCGCTGGTTTTAGCGAATTTAATCGATTAGTTAGGGTACAAAAGCCAGATCCAGATGCAATTATGGAAAACACTGATAGGGCGATGCGCATCGCACTGTCTAGGGAAGAGGAAAATCTGAGAACTCATTTAACATTTTTAGCTAGTGTTGCATCGGTAAGCCCTTACATTGGCTTGTTCGGAACGGTTTGGGGAATCATGAACTCATTCCGTGGTTTGGCAATGGTGCAACAAGCAACCTTGGCTACGGTTGCGCCAGGCATTTCTGAAGCCCTTATTGCCACAGCGATGGGATTATTTGCGGCTATTCCTGCAGTTATCGCTTACAACCGTTATTCTGCGCTGGCAGACAGGATATTCAGTAATTATGAAACTTTTGCCGATGAATTCTCTAGTATTCTA
>MDTB01148035.1_pt1 | contig 10574 bp, 10 predicted proteins | sample 811161 | NCBI WGS metagenome assembly MDTB01 (sample SAMN05326650, study PRJNA326480) | marine metagenome | isolation source: seawater | place: Mediterranean Sea | collected 2009
GGGGGGGGACTCGAACCCCCACATCCTTTCGAATAACGGATTTTAAGTCCGTCGCGTCTACCAATTCCGCCACCCGGGCTAATATCTAATTTAGTATTTTTTGAGTATTAGACCCTCTAAAATATCGTTTTTTGAAATTATAATTGGAGAATTGCTGTATTGGCTAAGAATTATTTCTAATAAAAATACACCAGATGTAATAGTTGCTGCTCTTTTAGGATCAATACCTTTAAATTTTGTGATAATCTCTGCTTCACTCATTTTTAGTAATCTATTATTTATTTCTTTAACGTTATCAATACCTATTGATATTTCATGGAGCTCTTCTTCGTTAAAATTTTGTTGATTTAAAAATATTGATCCCAATGAGAGAGCTGTGCCTGAAACTCCGATTACATTTTTTTTTACTTTAATGTCTAAATGGGATAATTCTGTATTAATTTCTCGTTTTGCTTCGTCAATTAATTCTATACTTATTGGTAAGTGTGAGAAGTATTTTTCAGATAATGTTACTACTCCTAAATTAAGTGATCTTGATATTATTTTATTCTCAAACTCATAGATAAATTCTGTGCTTCTACCACCAATATCAATAATCAAAAAATTTTCACTAAGTTCCATGAAATGTAACACTCCAATACTTGTTGTTATTCCCTCTTCATGACCAGATAAAACTTCAACTTCAAAGTCATATTTTTTTCTAATATTTTCAATTATTTCATCAGAATTTTTTGCATCTCTTAATGCAGCTGTACCAATAACAAAAACATCATCAACATCGTTTGCAATCAACAATTTTTTAAAATTTCTTAAAGTAGAATTTACTCTTTTAAAAGCCTCTGTTGAGATTACTCCAGTCTGCTCAATTTTTTCGGACATTTTTGTAACAACATGCTTTCTAATCAATACGTTAAACCCCTGGTCATTAACCTCTGCGATTAAAAGTCTTGTGGAATTTGATCCAAGATCAATTGAGGCAAGCTTTACCATTTAACTTTCCATTCGGGGTTTATTTGAAAATTATTTTCGTCAATACAAGGTTTTTCACAATTAAATAATCCGATAGATTCTATGATAATTTTCCCTATAGGATTTTTTCCTGTTGAGATTTCATCTGCTGTATGAGAATGTAAGCACTTGATTGATTCTGTAGCTCCACCAACACCGCCTGTTGGTAAATGTTCATTTGATAGATCATGAGAGTTCTCTCTTTCTTGCTGATAGCTAATCTGACGATCATTCCATTGTTCTTTAAGGTTTGGATTATTTAGAATTTCATTATCTAATTCAGCTATTAAACCTTGTGACTCTAATGAACCTATTTTTTTGTTATACATTGGACAAGTTAACCAGTAGGTAGTTGGAAAAGGCGTACCATCATCTAGGTTGGGAGGAACTTTAATTGCTGCTGGCAAATTTAAATGACATCTTGATGAAACAGTAACATTGCTTCTTAAACTTCTGTCAATTTGGGCTTCGACAATATTTTTGTCTTTATCCACCTTCTTGACCAACTATAAATTCAACAACATATTCAAAAACAGATTTAGTTCTATCACTGTTCATTACTTCTTCTATTGGAGTGACCGGTTCTGGAATATCGTAAACATAAAGAATCTCTCCCTCTTTACCGTATCCTCTCTCTCTTAAAACAAGTTCTAACTTTTCTGGATCGTCTAAATCCGAGATTTGTCTATTCCATTCCTCAATTTGATTTTCGATAATTTGCTTTTCTAAATTATTGTTTTCTATTGCTTTTTCTAAATCTAAATATGAGTTGTAAGTTGTTTGAACATTCTCGAAAAAAAAGATTAGAAAAGACACAGCAAAAGCAATAACTAAAAAACGTGTAAGTACGTTATTCCCTGTTCTTTTTAAAGTTCCCATATTTTATTGTTAAAATTCTCAAATCCAACTTGTTCTGCGATTCTTAAAAGCTCATTGTATTTTGCAGTTCTCTCTCCTCTTGCAGGCGCTCCGGTTTTGATTTGCCCACTTGAAGTTCCAACTACTAAGTGACTGATAAAAGAATCCTCCGTTTCTCCAGATCTATGCGATACCATACTTGTGTAATTGTTCTTATTTGCAAGTTTCATAGTTTTAATAGTCTCTGTAACACTCCCAACTTGATTAACCTTTATCAAGATTGAATTTGCACATTCTTGATCAATCCCTTTTTGTAAAATTTTTTCTTGGGTTACAAAAAGATCGTCACCAACTAGTTGTACTTTTTCACCAATTTTTGATGTCAAATACTTCCATCCTTCCCAATCATCTTCAGCTAAACCATCTTCTATAGATATAATCGGATATAAATTAGACAATTCAATTAAATAATCTGACATTTCAGTATTTGATAAAGTATTTCCTTCAATAAGGTATCTACCATCATTAAAAAACTCTGAAGATGCTGCGTCAAGAGCTAGGGAGATTTGTTCTCCTGGCTTGTAACCCGACTCTGCAATGGACATCATTATTTCATCTAAAACTTCTTTGCTTGATGAAAAGTTTGGAGCAAAACCACCCTCATCGCCAACATTTGTAGCTAATCCATTATCTTTGAGTCTTTTTTTTAGTGTATGATAAATTTCAACACCAGATCTAAGTGCATCATCAAATTTTTCAAAACCATGAGGTACGATCATAAATTCTTGAATATCAACAGAATTATCAGCATGTGCCCCACCATTTAAAATATTCATAAATGGAACTGGAAGAGATGGGTCTCCATAAATATTTGGTATTAATTCATATACATATTTTTGAACTGATTTGCTATGAGCAACCATATTTGCCATTGAAACTGCAAGTATTGAATTAGCACCTAGACTACTTTTATTTGGTGTTGCATCAAGTTGAATTAAAGTAGTGTCTATATTATCTTGATCTTCAGCTTCTTGCCCAATTAAAACCTTAGAGATGACTTTGTTAACATTTTCTACTGCTTTAGTTACTCCTTTACCGTTAAACTCTTTTGAATCGTCTCTTAATTCATGAGCTTCAAGAGTTCCTGTTGAAGCACCGGAAGGTACAGCAGCCCTTCCCCAAGAACCATCTTCCAAAGTAATTTCAACTTCAACTGTAGGATTAGCTCTTGAATCTAGGACATACCTAGCGAAAACGTTAATAATTTTATTATTCATAACCCTGTTACTTAAAATTTAGCAGAAAAAGGATAGTTTGTTACTTTAATTGACTTTTCTTAGCTTCTTCCCAAAGTGTTTCTATAGCAATACTCGGATCTGTGTTCTTTTCGACATATTTTGCGCGTTCGATAAATCTCTGAGTTGATTTATTAAGTTGAATTTCTGGATCTGCCTCAAGATATCTGCAGATATTTACCACTGAAAATAATATATCTCCTATTTCACTTTTTCTATCTTCATCGTTTTGTGCTTCTTTCAATTCCTCTACTTCAGACATTAAATCTTGTAATGCTTCCTGATAGTTTGCGTAAGTTAAATCTAGTTTTTTTGCTTTACGCTGTGTTTTAAATGCTTTGGTTATAGATGGTAATTTTTGATCAATATCATCAAATATGGAGTCAGAGCTTTCTTGCTTTTTAATTTCCTCCCATTGCTTTTCAACATCTTCAGCACTTTCTAGTTCTACGTCTCCAAAAACATGGGGATGTCGTTTTATAAGTTTTTCCTGTAAGTTAGAAACTACATCTACAATAGAAAAATATTTATTTTCCTCTGCAATTTTTGAATGTAAAAGAATTTGTAACAATAAATCGCCTAACTCTTCATTCAACATATTGTGATTTTCAGGATTTGTTTGAATAGCTGCAAGTGCGTCAAGAAGTTCATATGCTTCCTCAATTAAATGCTTCGCCAAAGATTCGTGAGTCTGCTCTCTATCCCACGGACATTCTTTTCGTAATCGTGAGATAATATCAACTAAATCGTCAAATTCTTTCATGATCAAAGAATACTATCTAATAATTCGTAGGTGCTTTCGGGAGTTAAAGAGTTTTGAAAATTTAATACCAAACGTTTATTTCTAAAAATAAACCTTTTATCATACTTTTCTATTGAAAGTTTGAGGTCTTCAGTCAAATCAATAGGAAATAATTCAACTTGAAATTCTCTAATCTTGCACCTTAGTATTTCTTTTGTTTGTAATATTGATCTAATTTTTGCAGTTGAAAACAAATTATTAGTAATCTCTGGAACATTTCCAAACCTATCAATAATCTCATTTTTAATCTCATCAACTTTGTTAGGTTCAAAATGTTCAAGTCTTTTGTAGATATCTATTCTTTCAGAATCAGCATCAATATAACTCTTGGGTATTGAGGAACCCCAGTAGCAATCTAATTTAATTTCTGTTTCTAAAGTACTACTTTTATCTTCACTTTTGCCCTCTATAGAATCAATGACATATTTATTGAAAATATTTAACCCAACATTGGCAATAAACCCAGACTGTATATCTCCAAGGATGCTTCCTGATCCACGCAACTGTAAATCTTTCATTGCTAGAGAATAGCCAGTTGACGTCTGTCCTATAGACTTTATTGCATCGAGTCTTAATTCTGCATCAACGCCTAAATTTGTATTATGAAAAAAGTAAGCAAAACTCTGTTCTCTTCTTCTTCCTACTCTACCTTTCAATTGATACAGTTGAGACATTCCCAAGAGCTCAGACCTTAAAGTAATTAAAGTATTTACTTTAGGTAGATCTATTCCTGCTTCAACAATGGTTGTAGCAAATAAAACATCCACCTTTTTATCCCATACATCCTGCATTGTTTGTTCGATCTGATTAGTCGACAACTGTCCATGTAAAAGTCTGTGATTTAATTTTGGAAACACCTCCTGAATTTTTTTCATCCAAACCTGTAATTCCTCGATTCGGTTCAGCACAAAAAAGACCTGGCCACCCCTAGAAATTTCACGTTGAATAGCAAGTGTAATAGTTGACTCATCAATGTTTCCAACATGTGTAAGTGTCTCTAAACGGTTTTCAGGCGGTGTTTCAATTCGAGATGTTTCTCTAATTCCCATTAGTGACTGTTCGAGTGTCCTTGGTATTGGCGTTGCTGTCAGAGTGAGCTTATGGACCTGATTAGAGATTGACTGAAGTCTGTCTTTGTCTTCTACGCCAAACCTATGTTCTTCATCAATAATCAGCAATTTGAGATTTTGAAATTCAATATCATCACTTAAAATCCTATGAGTTCCTATGAGAATATCTACAGAGCCATCTTTAACTTCTTTAACAATAGTTTTTACTTCTTTTTTCGTAACGAATCTACTTAAGTGTTTTATATTGAGTGGATAACCTTTCAATCGATCTACAAAAGTATCAATGTGTTGTTGAACAAGAATTGTAGTTGGTGCCAATAAAGCAACTTGGCCTCCTGAAAAAGCAACTTTAATTGCAGCTCTTAATGCAACCTCAGTTTTGCCAAATCCAACATCCCCAAAAATTAGACGATCCATTGGTATATTTTTTTCTAAGTCTTTTTTTACATCGTTAATGGCAGTCAATTGATCTGGTGTTTCAATGAACTCAAAACTATTTTCTATTTCATTTTGCCAAGGAGTATCTTCACTAATAATTAGTGAGTCATTTCTTATATTTCGTAATTTGTATAAATTCAAGACTCTATCTGCAATAATTTTCGCATTTTGCTTTGCTTTTCCTTTTGCCCTTTCCCATTCTGCACCACCAAGATGAGATAACCTAGGGTTTTCTCCTCCAATATAAACCTCGAGCTCGTTAATTTGTTCTGATGGCACAAAAAGCTTGTCAGTACCTGCAAATTTAATTTCTAGATAGTCTTTCTCAACTCCTTTTATTTTTTTTACAACTGTTCCTTCATACAGTCCAATTCCATGAAAATTGTGAACAATATAAGTATTTGGAACTAGAATTGCTTCTTCACTAATCTTTTTTGACTTTCTTTTAGATTTAAACATTTTTCTTTTTTGAAAAAGCGATTCATCAATAATGGCTAAATTTAGATCTTTAAAAGTTGCAGAAAATGAAAAGGGATTATCAACGGTGATTACATTGGATAGCATTGAAAACTTTTCTTTTATAACTTTGTTTTTCGTTGAGAGATAAATTTTTCCTATTTCCTTTAGAGAATCAATAATTTTATCTGTGTTGATTGAGTCCAAATAATTCGGAAGATTTTCTAGATTTATTAAATCTGATGTTGAATAGAAATTAATATCATACTCACCAAAATAATGAGAGATATCTTTGTAACGTGACTTAAAATTTCTGATTTCTAATGAAAAATATTGTTTAAGATTTTCAAAAGTATCTTTTTCGATATTAATTACTTCCTTAAGATGATTGTTTACTAAATTTTTGTCGACAATGTGAAGGGCAGCATTGCTTGTTAAGTCTAGAAGACACTTTTCTAAATCTAGATTTTGGGAATATTGGAACAATTCGTAATCATCTAAATTCTCTTTATTGTCAGAAGATAAGTTTAAAATATCTGAATGTTGTATTTGAAACAGTTCAGTTGCTGGTACTAAAAGAATACTATTCTTTTCACTAATAGATCGTTGAGAAATTGTATCAAAAGTTTTTATTTCATTAACTAAATCTCCATCAAAGATCACTCGAAGAGGCAAATCGTAATTGATTGGGAAAACATCTAATTGTCCTCCTCTAATTGCAAAACTTCCCTTTGATTCAACTCTATCTTTTCTTTGATACTTTAGATGAATAAGATTCTCAATTAATAAATCAAAATCAATTTCCTCATTTAATGAAATTTTACAAATTTCTAATTCTTCAAAATATATTCTTTGAGATATTGCCTTAATACTAGTTGCAATATTGTAGGTATCAGTTGTGAGTAGTAAGTGTGCAATTTCTAATCTTTTTCCCTGAATGTCAAGAGATGGAGCAAAAGAATCATAAGAAAGAGTATCCCATGAAGGTAAGTGATATATATTTTTGTTTAAATTTGAAAAATCTGTAGCAAATTCAATAGCTTCTTTATCAGTAGGGAAAATAATAATATTTTTTTTGGTTTTATTATTTAAAGCTAATAAAGGGACTAGAGATTCTCTAGATGTGTTAAACGATTCTAAATCCATAAATTAAATTTTTGATAATGAAATATAATCTTCTTCAATCAGCCAATTAATTGTCTTTTTAATAAAGTCATCTAGATTGGTATATTGAATTTTTAAGTTTTCTTTAGCCTTTAAACCTTCATACTTGTGTCCATGTGTAAGAACCCTTGCAGATTCTGAGCATAGAAGTGGTGTTTTATTTGAGATTAATTTATAAATATCTCCGAGTGGTGCAATTATCTTTAATAAAATTTTTGGAATATAAAGAGGTCTTCCATCCCATGATGAAATAGTTCTTAATTTATTAATAAGATCTTCACTTGATGTTTGAAAACTATTTAAAACATATCTTTCATTATTTTTACCAAACTCTAAAGCGTTGTAGTGTCCTTTTGTGCAGTCATCAATATCAACAATTGAAATATTATTACGTATCAATGGTGGATTAGTTTTTGATAAAGTAGAAATTAACAATTTAGCAGTCCCAGAAACTCTTCCAGGCCCTTGAACTGAAGATGGATTTACAGAGACAAACTCAAAATTTTTTTTAAAATTAAAAGCTTCTTTTTCAGCTAAAAATTTTGACTCCTCATATTTGCTCAAATAGTAACCCCTGTGAGTTGAGAATTCATTTCCGATGCTGCCCAAATCTTCACCAAGAGTTACTGCAGAAGATGTGTAAACAAATTTAGAAATTCCTAATTGATTACCTAAACTTAAAATATTTTTTGTTCCATCAATATTTGCATCAAACATATATTGTGGATTTTTTGAACACATTTTATTTACTCCTGCAACATGAAATATTGCATCAATATCTATGTTTTCAAATTGATCTATAAGATTTAAAGTCAAAATATTTCCACTAATAACTGATACTCCTTGAGCCTCTAAAATTTTTTTATTTTCTTCAGATCTACTTAATGCGTAAACATTATGGCCATTTTCAATTAGTTTTTTGAGTAGTGGCTTACCAACAACTCCAGTTGAGCCAGTAATGAATATATTTTTATATTTCATTTTGATTGTTTCAAATAATTTGATAGATACTGATATCCAGAAACATAAGAAAATATAAGAGCGCTCAGAACGAACAAATCTGCAATGCTAAAACTTAGAATGCTTATTGAAAAATCCACCATTACAAATCCTATTGCCCAAAACTGAATACTTGCTTTAACTTTTCCAAACTTACTTGGAGGAATCATTATCCCATCATTGCCAGCTAAGCCTCTCAGTCCAGTAATAACGAATTCTCTGGTAATCAATAACGTTGTAATCCAGATGCTTACTCTGTCTATGTAAGTAAAGCCTATAAAAATAAATGTAATAAATATCTTATCCGCGATTGTATCAAGAAATGCACCCATTTTTGAAGTTATATTCCATTTTCTAGCTAGACGGCCATCAAAAAAATCTGTCCATGAAGATATAAAGGCTATTACTGCTGGAACTAACATTAGTCCCTCACTAGAACCATCTAAAAGTAGTAAATATAAAATGACTGGTGCAGAAAATATCCTAAAAAGTGCTAAACCGTCTGGTATATATTTCTTCATTAAATCACATCAATTATTTTTCGTTCAGACGCTGCTTTAATAGCAGATTCTTTGTCTTTTAAAAACATTTCAATAATATCTACGGAGTCTTCTATCAAAAATTCAACTTCCTCTTCTTCATTATTATAAAACCTGGATAAAACGAAATCTGCAGGGTTAACTTCTTTAGGGGGTCTACCTACTCCAACTTTTAATCTAAAATATTCATTAGATTGCAAGTAAGAATTTATAGATTTAATTCCATTGTGTCCTCCGTCTGAACTTCCACTTTTTAAACGCAATCTACCAAAACCAAGATCGATATCATCATGAATTACTAATATATTGGAGACTTCAACATTGCTATATTTTAAATAAGCTTTGAGGGCATCGCCGGAGTTATTCATTGAAACCATCGGAAAAATGATATCTATATTTGAATTTTTAACTGATGTTTTTCCAATCTTAAAAGTGCCTGATTTATCTAATTTCAATTCTAAAGACTTTTTAATACAAAACTTTTCTAGAATATCCGCACCAATATTATGCCTAGTTTTTAAGTATTTTGATTGGGGATTCCAGAGACCAACTAAGAGAGTTTTATTATTCTCCAGATTCATCTGAGGACTCTTCCTCAACAGTTTCTTCAGAAGATTCACCTTCGGCTCCCTCTTCGCCTTCTTCAAGCTCTTCACCCTCTAGACCTTCAATTCCTTCTTCATCTTCAATTGCAGATCTTGGTAGAGTAATAGTTACTAAAACTGATTCATCATCTTCTAATGCAAGTTCTACCCCTTCTGGAAGCTCTATATCAGATGCAGTTGCATTTTCACCAACATTCAATTCTGAAATATCTAGGTCTAATGATGAAGGTATGCTTGTTGGCAATGATGAAATTGTTATTGTAGGATTAACGGTCTGTACTAGTCCACCTTCTTCTTTTACTCCAACAGGTGTGCCTATAAAATTAATCTGTACATCTGCTTCAACTTTCTTTGTAAGATCAATTTGAATTAGATCTACATGTAAAAATTCATTTTTATATGGATGCTTTTGAATCTCTCTTGCTAAAGCAGTATATTTATTTTTTCCAACTTCTAGATTCAAAATTGTGTTTTCACCAGCTTCACTTCTAAGCGCATTATTAAACTCTCTTGCATCTAAAACTACAGAGACTGCGTCCATGCCCATACCGTAAATGACTGCTGGTAGAGAACCTGCATTTCTCAATCTTCTTGATTCAGCTGAGCCACCATTGTCTCTTAAGTCTGCTTTTAAATTTGCTTCCATATTTATCCTTACGAATTATATAGAGTAATTAATTTTATTTGCTATTCAAAGCAGTATTTATGCTTTTTCTGTGGCCTTTCTTGCAGAAAGTACAGCAAATGTAAGTGTCAAAGCAGCAAATGATCCTGCAGCTATAAAACCTTTAAAAATCATGTCGTTTATCCATCCTTCAACCATTATTGCCCTCATTGCTTCAATCACATAAGTAGTCGGGTTATAAGCAGATGCTGTAGCTAGCCACCCACGTAAAGCTTCTCGTGGAACAAAAGTTGGTGCTAAAAATAAAGCTGGAAAAAATAAAAATGATGCCGCCTGTGCGCCCTGAGAAGACCCAGATCTTACTCCTGCTGCGACTGAATATCCTGCAAATCCCATACCCCAAAGAAAAGCTATAGAGAGTACTATAAAGTAACCAACTGTGCCAACCGCTGGATCAGCGCCAATAATTTTTCCAATTAACATTATTAGTCCTGCTTGAAGTAAAACTCTCATTGCTCCAACTATCATTGGCGCAAGTATTATTGCCCATTTAGAGATTGGCATGCTTTGGTAACGCTTAAATACTCCAGATTCAATATCCTCTACAAGATAAATTCCAGAAGCACCACCACTTACGGATGCTGATACTATAGAAACTGGAAGAATGAAATTAACAAAATTTCCATTAGCGAAATCAAATGGCGTACCTTGAGCA
>MDTB01177591.1_pt1 | contig 10574 bp, 13 predicted proteins | sample 811161 | NCBI WGS metagenome assembly MDTB01 (sample SAMN05326650, study PRJNA326480) | marine metagenome | isolation source: seawater | place: Mediterranean Sea | collected 2009
GGAAGCGCGGTAACGCGTGTAGCTGACCAGTACTAATAGCTCAATTGGCTTGATTTATGCACTGAAAATGATTTTGATATGTTTATCTCTCATTACCAAAAATTTTTAAAGATATAGAACTTATTTATGAATTCCTTAACCTTTTTAGAAAAAAAAACTTTAAAAAAAATTCTTTTTAATAGTAATGAGGTAAACTTCTTTTACAAAATGATGGATAGGGTAGAAAAACAAAACATTAGATCATTAAATTTACTTCTTAAGATAAATGATCATTTAAAAAATAAAATTAAATTTAAAAATCACTACAAAAATGAAAAGAAGATATTAACTCAAGTTAGAAAGATATTCTCATCTAAAATCTAAAAATTATGACCAAAAATTGTTGTATAATTCTTGAGGATGAAATTTCTGCTGTCAGAATGATTTCTGGTTATATAAAAAATAGTTTAAATATTTCAGTTATTTTAATTAATAAAAGAAAGCTTTTAAAGAGTTACTTTAAAAGCATAAATGTCGACATATTATACTTAAACAAATTCAGTGAAAAAAAAATTTTATCATTTTTAAAAAAAAAAAAAATTAGATTTATAACTATTAATTTTAATAATATTTTGTCTAGTAATTTTTTTAAAAAGTTTAAAGGAAAGATTTTTTCAGTCCATGGTGGGATTTTGCCAAAATATAAAGGCAGATTTATGCTTAAGTGGATGGCAGTGGATAAATTGAAAAAAATTGGTTCGTCTTTAATTTTAGTTAATAAAAAAATTGATTCTGGCAAAATATTAAAGACAATAAAATTTAAAGTCAAATACCCTACAAATTTTAATACATTATTATTTGAGATGCATTATAAGACTAGAATCCCACTTTATGATTTGATACCAGAAATTATAAATAATAAAAAAAAAGTTAATTTTAAAAAATTTAAAAAAAAATATACACTCCAATTAGCAATGCATGACAAAATTTTTTCATTGATAGACTTACAATTAAATAAAAAATATTAATGAAACACTATATAGATATCGGTAAAAAACTATTTCCTATACACAGAAGTATTACAGGTAAAGGTGTTGTAAAAACATTAAAAGTTTTTCAAAAAGAAATTAAAAATTTAAAAATAAAAAAAGTAAAATCAAGAACTAAAGTTTTTGATTGGCAAGTACCCGATGAGTGGAATATTAAAGATGCGTATGTAAAGGATAAAAATGGAAAAAAAATTATTAACTTTAAAAACAATAACTTGCATATAGTCTCCTACTCACAACCGATAAACCAATTAATTTCAAAAAAAGAATTAGTTAAACGCCTCCATTTTTTAAAAAAACAAAAAAATGCTATTCCATATGTTACCTCTTATTATAAAAAATATTGGGGATTTTGTACAAGCTATACAGATTATAAAAATATTAACAAAAAATACAAAGATAATGATAAATTTCATGTAAAAATAGATAGTGAATTTAAAAAAAACGGAAATTTAACTTACGGTGAGTTAATAGTTAAAGGAAAAAGCAATAAAGAGATTTTAATTTCAACTAACGTATGTCATCCCTCAATGGCAAATAACGAACTTTCAGGACCATTAGTTGCACTTGCATTAGCAAAATATTTTAAAAGATATAAAAATTTAAAAAGAAGTATAAGATTTTTGTTTCTACCTGAAACAATAGGAGCAATTGCATATCTTAAAAAAAATTTAGATAAGATGAAAAAAAATGTTATAGGCGGTTATACTCTAACATGCATCGGTGATAATAAAAATTATTCATATTTATATACAAAGTATAAAAATACCCCAAGTGATTTGGCAGCTCTTAAAGCTTGTAAAGAACTAAAGATTAATTGTAAAAAATATAATTATCTTTATAGCGAGTCAGATGAGAGAAGATATAACTCTCCTTTTGTTGAATTAGGCATAGGATCAATTATGAGATCCAAATATCATTCATACCCCGAGTACCATACTTCTTTAGATGATTTTAAACTAGTAACCGCTAAAGGGCTTCAAGGTGGTTATAATTTTGTCAAAAAGGCGATAATTAATTTAACTAAAATTGAAATAAACTCATTAAAAAAAAGAATTAATAATAATGATAAATTAATTATAGGAAGGACTATTTGTGAGCCTAATCTAGGAAAGAGAAAGTTGTATCCATTGTTATCTCGAAAAGACAATAAGTTTAAAACTCCACATAGAATATTAGATTTTTTACAATATGCAGATGGAACAAATGATTTACGCGCTATATCTAATTACATTAATTATCCATTAAAAAAAACAAGTTCAATTTTTAGTATTTTGTCAAAAAACAAGCTCGTAAAATACGTAAATTAACCCTAAATTTACTATCCTTTTTAGCTAAAAAAAGCTTTACACGTTCAATAATTGAACATAATATGTTCAAAAGTTGAACATTATGAAAGTTGATCAAGATCATTTTGAGGTATTGAGAAAAATACAAAAAAAACCTGATGCTTCTCAAAGAGAACTAGCTGGAGAACTAGGTTTTAGTTTAGGTAAATTAAATTATTGTCTGAAAGCGCTTCAAAAAAAAGGGCTGGTTAAGTTACAAAATTTTCAAAAGAAAAAAAATAAAATTACCTATTTACAATACATCATAACACCAAAAGGAATGGCTCAAAGAACAAAACTTACTATTAATTTTATGAAGAGAAAGATGAAAGAGTATGATGAGCTTAAAAAAGAGTTAAAAAAAAATAATCAATAATATGTGGACTATAATTAAATTTGACAAAAAAAATATTGAATTTCTTAAAAAGGAATTTAAGAAAAGATTAGGTGAAGATACAATTATATACACGCCAAAATTTTTAATAGAGTCTTATAAGAAAAATAAGCTTAAAGAAAAAGAGTTACACCTACTAGGGGATTATTTATTTTGCTTTAACAAAAAACTTCAAAACCCTGAAATTTTAAATTTCTTGAAATATACGAAAGGGCTTAAATACTTTTTAAATGGGTGTATTGAGGCCCAAGAAGAAATAAAGAATTTTATAAAAAAATGTCAAAGTTCAGAAAATGAAAAAGGATATCTTGTTAAAAACTTTTTTGAAATTTATAAACATTCTCAATATAAATTTACCTCAGGCCCATTTTCTGAAAAAATTTTCAAAATAATAGATTTAAGAAAAAACGAAATAAATATTTTACTGGGAAACATTAAAACAACTATAGATAAAGAAAAATTTTTATTTAAACCAGTTTAGTTTGAAAATGGACAAAAGAATTGTAAAATGTTATCTTTACAAAGTGCGGAGCTTTGCCTAAATGAAAACCTGGGAAAAAAATTATAAACTTTTAAAGCGATATAATAACTATCCTTATGAATTTATAGTATCACATACACTAAGAAATTTTAAACCTAGTAGTAGATTAAAAGTTTTAGATTTAGGTTGCGGAGGCGGAGGTAATACTAAATTTTTAGCTGAAGAGGGTTTTTCTGTTTATGCAGTAGATGGATCAAAAACAGCAGTGGAATTAACTAAAAAAAAATTAACAAAGGACCAACAAAAAAGAATTTACAAGGCAGATTTCAATAATTTACCTTTTAAAAAAGATTTTTTTAATTTGATAGTAGATAGAGCTTCTCTAACTCATAACACGGAAAAAAATTTAAAAAAAAAGATAGTACCAGAAGTAAGTAGAGTTTTAAAAAAAAATGGAATTATTATCTCATTGTTTTGGTCTATAAATCATTCAGATAAAATTTATGGATCGAAAATAAATGGTGAAAAAAATTCATACTATAATTTTAAAAAAGGTGATTTTTTTTACTCTCCAACAGTTTTTTTTTCTAATAAAAAAAATTTAAAAGAAATATTTAAAAATTATAAATTTTTAGATATGACCAAAGTGACAGAAAAGCCAATATTAAATAAAAAAAAAAATATAGAATACTTTATAATTGTTGTTAAAAAAAAATGAAATTTGAAAAAACATTTATTTTAAAGGGTAAGATTAAGACTAATATTTTAATTTATTTAAAAAATAAAAAAAAAAATAAAATTTTATCACTTTTCTCAAAAAAGATTATCAAAGCCCTAGAGAACAATGGAAGTGTAGTAATTAAAGGTTTTCTTGTAGATAAAAAACATCAAAAAAATATAAATAACTATAAAGAGTTCATGGGACTTTTTGGAAAAATTTTATCTCAGAATAAAAAAAAGGAAAAAATTGTAGAGATCAAAGACCTTGGAAAAAAATGGAGCGCACATACTAGAGGTTATAAAACCAATGATTTCTTAGATCTTCATACTGATGGAGGTTCTTTAGCTTCTCTTTTTTGCATAAAAGATGCTCCATATGGAGGAGAGTCTACCTGTGTAAATGCTAGAACAGTATACGATATGATAAATGATAAAGTTCTTAAAAGAAAATTATTTGAAGGCTTTAAATATCACAGAAGAGGTGAAGCAACTGATAGTCTAAAAATTACGAAAAAAAAATACCCAATTTTTTTCTACAAAAAAAATATATTACATTGTACCTATAATAGAAAGCCAATAGAAGAAGCATTAAAATTTCAAAAAAAATATTCGGAAATAAACTATCTTAACAAATTTGATAATTTTATTTTTAAAAAGAAAAAAAATATTTCTCAATTTAAATTACAACCCGGTGATATCTGGATAGTGAATAATTATAAAGTTCTTCATGGAAGGAAAAAATTTACTAATAATAAAGCAAAACAAAAAAGACTTTTACTAAGAGCGTGGATTAAGCCTGCTAAGTTTAAATTTAGTGGTAAAACATATTTAGAAGCATTAAACAATATTTAAAGATTTGAAAAATAAAGAAGATAAAATTAAAATAATTCAAAAATTTTTTGGTTCAAAGCTAAAATTGAACGAAGATCTTTTTGCTTCTGGAAAATTAGATTCTTTAAAAGTAATTGAACTTATATCATTAATCGAAAAAAAAACAAAAAAGAAGTTAAATCCAAAAAAAATCAATCAGAAAACTTTTTCTAAAGTTCAAAGTATTTTGAAGTTATTCTAGATGAAAGAATACTTAGAGTCTGCAAAAAACTTTAAATGTTATTATAATTTTATAAAAGGCGAAAAAACTTTTATTTTTCTTAACGGACTTGCAGGAGTAAAAAACTTTTTTTATCATTTTAAGAAATATAAAAAAAAACCTTATGGTCTTTTGTTAATAGATTTTCCCGGTTTTGGTAAATCTAAGTATAACGGTGTACCAAAAAATATTATTTCTGATCATTTAAGAATTTTTAAAAATATTTTGAAAAAAAAAAAAATTGACCAAATTAATTTGGTGGTTTTTTCTTTGTCTACCGCATATCTAGAAAAAATGAACAAAGATAAGTTTTTTACAAAAAGAATTAAACAAATTTTTTATTTGGATCCATCTTTAAAAGTATCAGATTTAAACTGGTCAATGTCTATTTTTAAAAAAGAAAAAAAACAGTTCAAAAAATATATTAGATTATATAAAAAAAATCTAAGAAAGATTTTTTCTCTTGGTCTAAATAATAGAAACCTAAAAATTGATAAAATTTTAAAAATGATGAAAAATTTTGATGATGAAGTGTTATTTAAATTAAATCGAGAGTCGGTAGAAGTAATCTTAAAAAAAAAATTAGCTAATATTTTTAATAATACAAAAAAGTTTTACCTATTCCCATACAATAAGAAATTACAGCTAAAAGGAAAAAGCAAAAAATATTATATAAAAAATTCAAAACATTATATTTTCTTAGATAATCCAAAACAGACTTATTCGATAATAGCAAAAAATGCTTAATTCTATTCCAGAGTTAGTTGAACAGAAGGTAAAAATCTTTAAAAATAGAAATTTAATTTTTGAGGACAAAAATAAAATTAATTATTCTGAGTTATATTTTCTTTCAAAGAGAGTTTCCGATAAGCTTTTACAATTTAATCTAAAAAAAGGAGATAAAGTATGCGTTTGTATGAGCAAAAGTATAGATCAAATATTAATAATTTTAGGTTGTTTAGGTGCAAATTTAGTTTTTGTTCCAATTTTACCTTTTCTGAAAAAAGATAGTATAAATTACATTATAAAAAATTCCGAAGCAAAAATAATCATTACAGATAAAAAAAGAAACTTTGAAATTGAAACAAAACATTCAAAAAAATTAGTATATTTTGAAAATAGAACTTTTACAAAAACTAAAAGACTTGACCAGAAAGTTGTAAATAAAAATAAAAAAATAAAGATAAAGAAAAACGATATAGCTGCAATAATTTATTCTTCTGGATCAACAGGGATGCCAAAAGGCATAGTTATTCCACATATTAATTTTGTTAAAGGGGCTCATATTGTCTCAAATTATTTAAGGACAAAATCTTCTGATAAAATATTGGGGGTTTTATCTTTTAATTTTGATTATGGATTAAATCAATTGTGGCAATGTTTACTCTTAGGCTGTTCATTATTTTTACACAATTTTACCTTTCCAATTGATTTTTTTAATTTCGTAAAAACAAAAAAAATTTCTGTTTTACCTTTAATGCCTGTAATAATGTCAATAATTTTTCAAAAAAAAATTCCAGCAGTGTTTAAGCATGTTCGTTATATTTGTACTTCTGGTGGGCCAGTTGAAAAAGATATAATTTTAAAACTAAAAAGAAATTTTCCTAAAAGTAAAATCATTTTAATGTATGGACTTACTGAAGCTTTTAGATCTACCTTTTTAGAACCAAATAAGGTTTTAAAAAAATATAATTCAATAGGTAAAGCCATACCTAACGTAAAAATTCACATTTTAAACACTAAGCTTCAGGATTGTAAAGTAGGAGAGGTAGGTGAATTAGTTCATAGAGGGGGCTGTATATCAAAAGGGTATTATCGGGATTTAAAAAATACTAAAAAAGTTTTTAAGAATATTAAAAGATTTCCGGGAGAAAAAGTTGTCTTTTCAGGAGATTTAGTAAAAAAAGATAAAGAAGGTGATATTTTTTTTATTGGAAGAAAAGACCACATGATAAAAACTGCTGGCTACAGAGTAAGTCCAACCGAAGTTGAAAATCAAATTATGAAAATAAAGAATATCAAATTTGTTGTTGTGACTAGCAAATATGATTTTATTAAAGGTCAAAAAATTATTTGTGCTTATACTACGAAGAATAAAAGGAGAATAAGTGATAGATTTTTTACAAAATGTTGTCAGGATTATTTGCCTACTTATATGATTCCAGCTAAAAAATATTTTTTTAAAAATTTTCCTATTACTGGCAATCAGGGAAAAATTAATAGATCAGAAGTAATTAATAAAATTAAGATAAAAAATGATTAAGACTTCAAAGGAAAAAATCAAAAATATTTTAAATGGTTTTGATATAAAACAAGACTCTTATTTAATTCTTCATACTAGTTTATTTGTTTTAGGACAAATAGAGGGGGGTATTAAAACTATCTATGATCTAATAATTAAAAAATATGCAACAGAGGGGACGGTTATCGTTCCTACTTTCACTTATTCCTTTAGAAGAAAACAAATATTTAATGTAAATAATTCTGTATCTGATCCTGAAGTGGGTGTTTTTCCAGAATTTTTAAGAAAACAGAAAAAAAGTTACAGAAATTTAGACCCCCTTTTTTCCTTTTCGTCTATCGGGAAAGATAAAGATATTATTTTGAGACAAAAAAAGAATTGTTTTGGTAAAAATTCTATTTTTGAGAAATTATTTAGCAAAAATGCTAAAATTCTCTCTATCGGTGTAGAATTTACACATGGAATCACAGAATTTATGCATATAGAAAAATTAGCCAATGTTTTTTATAGATACGAAAGAACTTTTACAGGTCATATTATTGACCATAATAAAAAAAAATTTAAGGATAAGGCTATTCATTTTGTAAAAAATGAGAGAATTTTCAAAAAATATCAATCAGATAGAGAAAATTTTGGACAAAAACTAATAAAAAAAGGTATTTGTAAGACTTTAAAATATGGATATGGCAACATTTTTACGATTGATACAAATAATTTTTTAGAATTTACTTACGATGCATTAAAAAAAAAGCCAGATGTTATGTTAAAAAAGATATAATTATCATGAAAACAAATAAAGAAATTTACGAAATTAAAAAAACCTTTCAGAAAGAAGGATTTGTAATAATAAATAATGTTTTTCCAAAAAAAAAAATTAAACTAGTTAAAAAAAGATTATTCGATTTTTTAAAAAAAAAAAAAGCTAGTTTAGGTAAAAGAAAAATTCATTTTGCTAACAATTCAAAATTAATTAATTCAGTTCATCACTTAAATTGGGGTTATGTAAAAAAGGTTAGAAGAAACAAAAAAATTGTCAATATTGTGAAAGTCCTTCTCAACGAAAAGATTAAAGACTTTGGTGCTGAAGTATTTGCAAAACCAGCTAAAGTGGGGATGCGAGTACCAATACATCAGGATAATTTTTATTGGAACTTAGATAATGCAAAAGGACTAACAGTATGGATTGCTTTAGATAAATGTAGAAAAAAAAACGGGGCTATTTTTTACTATAGAAATAGTCAAAAGTTAGGATTGCTTGATCATCGATCATCTTATGCCCCTGGAAGTTCTCAAGTATTAAAAGATAAAAAGATTTTAAAAAAATTTAAAAAAGTAACACCTGAGCTAGACCCTGGAGATATTTTAATTCACGATTGTTTGATAATTCATGGAAGTAATAAAAATATAAGCAAAAAAGATAGAACAGGTTTAACTATGAGATATATAGCAAAATCAAACAAAATAAACAAAGCAGCTAAACATAAATACGAAAAAGCCCTTAAAAAACAAATTAATTATTTTAAATGCCAGGATACGAATTAATCGATAATAAAGAATTCCTAGAGATTTCAGATATTTTTAAAAAAAGTAAAACCCTATTTAGAATGGGTTTTGAAAAACAAAGAAAGGGTATTTTTAAAGTTAATAAATTTGAAGAAAAATTTACTTTTAAACTCAAATCAAACTATGGACTAGCAGTATCTTCAGGAACAGCCGCATTAAGAGTTGCTTTATCAACGTTAAACTTAAAAGAAGGCGATGAAGTGATTACACAGTCTTTTACTTTTGTTGCAACAGTAGAGGCAATTGTAGAGTCTCGTGCAGTTCCAGTATGCACTGAAGTAGATGAAACATTAAATATGGACCCAGATGACTTAGTAAAAAAAATTTCAAAAAAGACGAAAGCAGTAATCGTAGTTCATATGTTAGGAGTTCCAGCGAGATTAGATAAAATAAAAAAAATTTGTAAAAAATATAATTTAGTATTAATCGAAGATACTGCTTGGGGGTGTGGAGCAAAATATAAAAATAAATTTCTTGGAACTTGGGGAGATATGGGTGCGTTTTCTTTTGATTTCGCAAAAACTATAACTACTGGAGAAGGTGGAATGGTTCTATTTAAATCTAAAAAGAAATTTGAGGCTGCTAAAGCTTGGCATGATCACGGGCACGAGAATAACCCAAAGGTCCCGAGGTGGGAGGACACGAGAAAAAGTAGTGGATTTAATTTTAGAATGACAGAAATGCAAGCTGCGGTAGGTTTAGCACAATTAAAAAAGTTAGATTTTATTGTTAAAAAGCAAAGAGAAAATCATGATAAAATATGGAATAAAATAAAAGATATTCCTGGAATTACAAAAAGACTATATCCTTCTCACAGTAAAATTTCAGCAGACGCATTAATATTTTTTGTCAAAAACAGAAAAGAAGCTATTAAATGCAGAGAGTCCTTAATTAAAGAGGGAATTTCTACTAAAATTTTACCTGAGGCTTACACTTGGCATTTTGCGAAAGAATGGACTCATATAAAAAATTTAAGAAAAAAACACCGTAATTTAAAAAAAAGCTTTAATAGGTCTGAGACTCTCATTAAAAAATCTGTATCCCTCCCAATTTTTGTGAAAACTTCCAATAAAAAAATTATAAAAATTGAAAAGGCTTTAAAAAAAGTTTTAAAATAAATGAGAAAAAAAGTTTCTGTAACAGTTATTGTTCCTACCTATAATCGAGATTTATACGTCGGAAGGTGTATAAGATCTTTGTTAGACCAAAGTCTTGATAGAGAAAAATATGAAATTATAGTTATAAATGATGGCAGCAAAGACAAAACGGAGACAATACTAAAATCATTTAGAGATGAAGTTATCATTTTAGATAATAAAAGAAATAAAGGACTATCTTACTCTTTAAATAAAGGTATTAGACACTCAAAGGGTAGATTTATTATTCGAGTTGACTCAGATGATTATGTTAATAAGGAATTTTTGAAATATTTGCAAATGCATCTTTTGTATAACAATGAAATACAAGCTGTTTGTTGCGATTATTATCTTGTTGATGATAAAGAAAACATTATCAAAAAAATGGACTCCATCAATAATCCCATTGGCTGTGGAATAATGTTTAGAATTGAAAATTTAATAAAAATTGGATTGTATGATAATAATTTTAAAGTTCATGAAGAAAAAGATCTAAGATTTAGATTTCTTAAAAAAAATAAAATTCATAGAATATCTCTACCTTTATACAGATATAGAAAGCATTCAAAAAATATAACAAAAAATAAAAAAA
>MDTB01118218.1_pt1 | contig 10573 bp, 11 predicted proteins | sample 811161 | NCBI WGS metagenome assembly MDTB01 (sample SAMN05326650, study PRJNA326480) | marine metagenome | isolation source: seawater | place: Mediterranean Sea | collected 2009
TATAGCAATCAATTCTGGAGCAAAAGATTGTTCCGTTATAAATGGATTTCATGAGATAGTTACGCAAAAAGATGATTTTTATAAGATTAAAACTGAACTTGAAAAGAAAATAGACAGTTTTGCTTATTCAGCAATAGAGTGGAGACCTCAAAATAACTTAAATTTAGATAAAGATCAGAGTAAAAAAATGATAGAGGTTCTAAATGCTCTTGAAGAGCTTGATGATGTTCAAAATATATTTACCAATACAAATTTAGATAATTAATAAAATGATAGTCGTAGGTATAGATCCTGGTTTAAGTGGCGCGATAGCAATTTTAGAAAATAATAAAGTATTAAATATTTTTGACATGCCAGTAATGGCAGAAGGAAAAAAGAACAAAAGACAATTAAACAGTGCTCAACTAGTAAGTATAATTAAAGACGGTACCAAACCTGAGTCTGAAATAGCAGTCGTAGTTGAGCAAGTAAATGCAATGCCAGGACAAGGCGTAACCAGTATGTTCAATTTTGGTCAAACTTTTGGTGCAATCAAAGGAGTTTGTGCAGCCTTAAAACTTCCAATTTTTTTTGTGAGACCATCTAAATGGAAAAAACATTTTGAATTGATTAATTCCTCAAAGGACTCTAGTAGAACTAAAGTAATAGAAATGTACCCATCTTTATCGAGTCAGCTAGCTAAAAAAAAAGATGTCAATAAATCAGACGCTATTTTGATTGCCAGATTTTACACTGAGACAAGATTAAAAGTTAGTAAATAATATTATTTTCTTAAGAAAGCGCCAAATTCATGACACATTCTAAAAGTAATTAAGTTTAATGGAACAAGATATTGCTGCACAAGTAGTAGGATTAGGAGGTGCAACAGACTTCACATTATGGAGCCTTTTTATGAGGGCCGACTTTGTAGTGAAGTTTGTAATTATTCTGTTGATTGCAAGTTCAATTTTTTCATGGGCACTAATATTTGATAAATTTAAGTTATTTAAAAATATAAATAAGTCTACAGAGGACTTTGAGAAAAAATTCTGGAAAGCAAAATCCGCTGAAAATTTTAATAATAACCTTCCTGTAAATTCAAGTGATCCAGCAACTTTAATATTTAAAGCAGCAATGGCAGAACTTTTAAAAACAAAAAGACAATCATCCGCAATTCAAGCTGCGAGAGTTGAGAGAATTTTAGAAATTGCTACTGATAACGAATTGAAAAAAGTTGAAAAAAATTTTACATATCTTGCGACGATTGGTTCAACAGCTCCGTTTATAGGATTATTTGGTACAGTATGGGGAATAATGAATTCATTTCAATCAATAGCTATTTCCAGAAACACAAGTCTTGCCATAGTTGCGCCGGGTATTGCTGAAGCTCTCTTTGCAACAGCGTTAGGCTTGTTAGCAGCTATTCCAGCAGTTGTAGCATATAATAAATTCAACAGTGACTCTCGAAGATACTTTTCAAAAATAGATAATTTTTCTAAAAGATTTTTATCAATAATTTAAAATAATGGCATTTAAATTCAATCGCTCAAGAAATGAACCAATGAGTGAAATTAACGTAACACCATTTGTGGATGTAATGCTGGTTTTGCTAATAATTTTTATGGTAACTGCTCCACTTCTAACAGTAGGTGTCCAAGTTGATTTACCGGAGTCAGCAGCTGACTCACTTCCAGACGATCAAGAACCATTAACAATTAGTATCAATTCAAAAGGGGAGATTTATATTCAAGAACATCAAGTGACATATCAAAAAATGGTTCCTAAACTATTAGCTATTGCAAAAAATAGAACCGATACAAGAATATATGTAAGAGGAGACAAGAATATCAATTATGGAAGAGTATTAGAAATAATGGGAACCTTATCAGGTGCTGGTTTTTCAAAAGTTGCACTTATTTCTGAACCTTACAAAAATTAGGATGATGTATGATAAAAAGCTTAATTTACTCAATTTCTTTTCATTCATTAATGATTATACTAACAGTTTTGAGTTTACCGTTTATGCTTAGAGAGCCTGTAGATTTACCCCCAATAGTTTCTGTAGAATTAATACAAATTTCAGATAAAACAAGAATTCCATATGCTCCAAAAGCAAGAAAATTGATTGAAGATAAAAAAAAAATAGAAGAGGAGAGAATGGTTTCAGAACAAGCACCACCTGCAGCTAAAGCAAAAGAAAAACCTGATAGAATTCCAATGCCTAATGAGAAAAAGGAAGAAAAACAAATATTAAAAAAAAAACAAAATCCTGAAGAAATAAAACCAGAGATAAGACAATCTTCAGAGTTTGAAAAAAAGGAAATAATAGATACAAATCAAATTGCAGCATTAATTGACAAAGCTAAAGAAGTTGAAGCGGTTAAAGAAAAAAAAAGTAATAAAGTTACTCAAAGTTCTCAAAAAAATTCATTTGCTTCAGGTTTAACTTTGTCAGAGGAAGATGCTCTTAGAGCTCAAATATTTGGATGTTGGAGTATACCATTAGGTTTACCATATGACCAAAATTTACTGGTCAGAATAAAATTAGAACTTAAAAAAGATGGAACTATAATGAAATCTGAAATTTTAGATCACGAAAGAATGAATAGACCAGGTCAAAAATTTTTTAAAGTTCTAGCTGAGAGCGCACTGAGAGCGGTAAGACTTTGCCAACCATTGAAAGTTCCTCCAACTGGTTATGATAAATGGAAAGATTTACAATTAAATTTCAATCCGACTGAAATGTTAAAAGGATGATATGAAAAAAATTCTATTTACTTTATTATTTTACTTTATATTTTTAATTAAATCTTTTGCATTAATTGAGGTAGACATCACTAGAGGTAATCTAGATCCACTACCTATAGCTGTTTCTCCATTACACGTAGATGTAAAGTCAGATAATTTTAAAGATTTGAAAGTAAAAGAACTAGGAGAAAATATTTCTGAGATTATAGAAAAAAATTTTAAAAACACCGGTCTATTTAACCCATTAAAGAAAGATGCATTTGTTCAAAAACCAGATATTGCCCACTTAAAACCAAGATTTGAGGACTGGCGACTGATAAAAGCTCAAGCATTGGTGACAGGAAAATTATTAATAAAGAATGAAAAATTAAAAGTTGAATTCAGGCTTTGGGATTTGACAGCGGCACAAGAAATGACAGCTTTAGCTTTTACAACGACACCATCTAACTGGAGGAGAGTAGCACATATTATATCTGATAAGATTTACGAGAGATTAACTGGAGAAGAAGGATATTTTGATACAAGAATTATTTATGTAGCAGAAAGCGGTCCGAAAAGTCAAAGAATTAAAAAATTAGCAATAATGGACCAAGATGGATTCAATACAAAATATTTAACTTTAGGCAATGAATTAGTTTTAACACCTAGATTTAATCCAACTAATCAAATGGTAACTTACATGTCTTATTTTAGAAATATGCCAAGAGTATATTTGCTTGATATTGAAACAGGGACTCAAGAGGTTGTAGGGAATTTTCCAGGAATGACTTTTGCACCAAGATTTTCTCCAGATGGAACAAAAATAATTATGAGTTTTGCTAAAGATGGTAATTCAGATATTTACACAATGGATTTAGAGTCCAGAGTAGTTGAGAGAATTACTGAACATTCATCAATAGATACTTCGCCATCTTTTTCACCTGATGGAAAATTTATTGCATTCAATTCTGATAGAAGTGGATTACAACAAATTTATGTGATGAGAAGCGATGGCAGTAACGTAAAGAGAGTTACTTTTGGCAAAGGTATATACGGAACACCTGTTTGGTCTCCAAGAGGTGACTTAATTGCCTTTACTAAAATGCATAAAGGGAGATTTTATATTGGAGTTATGAGAACTGATGGAACAGGAGAAAGGCTTTTAACAGAAAACTATTATCAAGAAGCTCCTTCCTGGTCACCAAATGGTAGAGTTCTAGTTTTTTATAGAGAAACTAAAGCAGGCGATAAAGGAGAGGGTTTTACAGCTAAATTATGGTCTATAGATATAACCGGATACAATGAGAGAAAGCTTTCCACTAAAACCGATGCATCAGACCCATCTTGGTCCTCATTATTATCTAAGTAAGGTTGAATTTTATGTAAAATATACTTGAATATATTGCAATAATTTGAAATAACCACAATGAACCAAGGGAAAAAAATGACACTAAAATCGAATTTAAAAAATATATTACTTGTAATCTTCGCAACCTTAATACTTAGCGCATGTTCTACAGCTAAGAAAACTGGAGATATTGAAGGAGACGTTTACACTGGAAAAGAAACAGTTGAGTTTTTGGCTGCTGGTGTGCCTGACAGAGTATTTTTTGCTACAAACAAATCATCACTTACTACTGCATCTAGAGCTACATTAAGAAAACAAGCTACATTTTTAAGAAAAAATAAAAATCTTAATGTAACAATTGAAGGACACGCTGATGAGAGAGGTACAAGAGAATATAACTTAGCATTAGGTGAACGTAGAGCTAATGCTGCAAGAGATTATTTGATGACTTATGGTATTTCTGGAAAGAGAATTTCTGTAATAAGTTACGGAAAAGAGAAACCAGTTAATCCAAAATCATCGCCATTAGCTTGGTCTCAAAACAGAAGATCAGTTACAGTAAAAGTAAACTAATTTAAGTTTATCAAATTAAAAGACCCTTCCTTACTATGTATTGAGGGTCTTTTTTTTGCCATTTTATCTGATTAGAAAAGAATCATGCAAAAGTATAAAAAATTTTTTAAAATTTTATTTATTATTGTACCTGCATTTGTCTTTACAAGTATTTTTGCAGAAGAGGAAGAAATTTATTTAAAAGCTATTTCTGATCAAATTCAGGTAATAACTAAAGATCTTAAAACTTTAGAAAAAGCTGTTTATCAAAAATCAGACATAGCTGTATCAAGCGCTACTTTGAAAAATAATGATGGTCTAAATGAAGATATTTTAACAAAACATCTTTTAAAATTAAACGAAATTGAAGATCAATTTAGAGAATTAACAAATAAATTTGAAGAAGTAAATTTTAAACTAGATAAATTATCATCACGTGTAACTAAAATTCAATCAGATAACCAATTAAGATTTTCAGATTTAGAAAGCGGCAACCTCAGTCCTAACGAAAAAATTAAAAATCAACAAACTATTCTTCCAGGAACTAGTAAACCACAAGATTTAGGAGCAAATCCTGGTTATCAAACTTCAAATTTACCAACCCAACAAAGTATCAATTCTGTTGAGAGCGCTCAAACTGTAATTACTGAAAGACCAGAAAAAAAAGAATCTTTACTTCCAGAAAAACCAATACCAGAACAATATGAATTTGCTGTCAGCTTTATGAAAATCGGTGATTATGAAACTGCTGAATTCGCATTAAGAGAATTTATTGATAAAAATAAAGATCACGATCTAGCTGGTAGCGCACAATACTGGTATGGAGAAACATTTAGAATAAGGCAACTTTACTCAGATGCCGCTACCGCTTATTTAGATGGTTATCAAAATTATCCCAAAAGTAAAAAGGCACCAGATAATCTCTTAAAATTGGGAATTACTATGGTTCAACTTGGAGAAAAAGATCAGGGATGTAAAATGATATTAGGACTCAAAAAAGAATACCCAAAAGCAAGCAAGTCTGTGTTACAAAAAGCTCAATATGAGCAAAAAAAATTCAAGTGTAAATCTTAAAAAGTGTTTTGAAGGTATTGAGAGATTTTCTAATATTTATCAAGATTTTAAAAGAAAACTCGCAAGGTTTAAAACTAACTCATTTCTAGTTGCCATCTCAGGCGGTCCGGACAGTTTAGCTCTTGCAGCATTAATTAAAAATTATAGCTACGAAAAAAAAATTAAGCTACAATTTGTGTTAGTAAATCATAATATTAGAAAAAATTCTTTAAACGAGGCAATTAAAGTAAAGAGTTTATTAAAAAAATATAAAATTGACCTTAAATTATTAAACAATAAAACAAAGATTACTAATAACATTCAAAGTCAAGCAAGGCAAATAAGATATAAATTACTTAAAAAATTCTGTATTCAAAAAAAAAATCAAAATTATATTGACCGGCCATAATTTGGAAGATCAAGTTGAGACATTTTTTATAAGGCTATCTAGAGGTAGCGGTTTAAAGGGTTTATCAGCGATGAAAAATGTGAGCAAGCTAAATAATGATATTAAAATATCAAGACCTTTGTTAGATATTAAAAAAGAGGTTTTAATTAAATTAAGTAAATATGTATTTGGAAAATTTTTTACTGATCCCTCTAATACAAATAGAAAATATCTTAGAACAAAAATTAGAAAACTACAAAAACACTTAGTTGATAGCGGAATTAAATATGACCAAATTATTAAATCAATCAAAAATCTTGCTTCTAGCAGGAGAACACTTGATGATTATTTAAACAAGATTTTTAAAGATACTATAAATAGATCTAAAGATGTTGTTTACGTTGACTTGGAAAAATATAAAAAATTTAATAATGAGATAAAGTTAAATATATTAAATAAATCTATCAAGATTTTAAAAAGAAACTATTATCCAGTTAGATCCAAAAAAGTATTAAATTTGATTAAAAAAATAGAAAATAGCAATTTTAAAAATGCAACCTTAGGAGGTTGCATTTTTTTTGTTAAAAAAGACAAATTATGCCTGAAAAAGGAGCAAAAATTATAATTTTTGTGAAATTTGTTATATTTTGTCTTATTTACAACTTAATTAATTTTAAAATATACTTGTCAAAAAGCAATTAATGCCTATTTAAATAAAAATGAATTTAAAAAACTTAATAATGTGGGTCATAATAGTCTTACTTTCTGTAGGCCTATTCAACATGTTTCAAGATCCAAATAAAATTAACTCGGAGAAAAACTCTTTGCCTTTTTCAAGTTTTTTGAGTGAGGTAGATGCAGGTAGAGTGGTCGAAGTACAGATTCAAGGTAACAATATCTCTGGAGTTTTAGCAGATGGAACAACATTTAAAACTTTCTCTCCAAACTATCCAGAATTAGTTGACAAACTTTCATCGAACGGAGTAAGTATTAACGCGACGCCTCTAGAAGATAAAATGCCTTCACTTTTAGGAATATTGCTCTCATGGTTCCCTATGCTTTTATTAATAGGTGTATGGATATTTTTTATGAGACAAATGCAAGGTGGTAAAGGAGGAGCAATGGGCTTCGGCAGATCAAAAGCAAAATTGTTAAATGAAGCTCAGGGCAAGGTTACCTTCAATGATGTTGCTGGAGTTGAAGAAGCTAAAGAGGAAGTAGAGGAAATTGTTGAATTTTTAAAAGATCCAAAAAAATTTAGTAGATTAGGAGGAAAAATTCCTAAGGGAGCTTTATTAATAGGTACTCCTGGTACCGGAAAAACTTTACTAGCTAAAGCTATCGCTGGAGAAGCTAATGTTCCTTTCTTTTCAATTTCAGGATCTGACTTTGTAGAGATGTTTGTTGGTGTTGGAGCTTCTAGAGTGAGAGATATGTTTGAACAAGGAAAAAAACACTCGCCTTGTATTATTTTTATCGATGAAATTGATGCAGTTGGTAGAAGCAGAGGAGCCGGCTTAGGCGGAGGCAACGATGAAAGAGAACAAACTTTAAATCAGCTATTGGTAGAAATGGATGGTTTCGATACAAATGAAGGAATAATTTTGATTGCGGCTACAAATAGACCTGACGTTTTAGACCCAGCTTTATTAAGACCGGGAAGATTTGATAGACAAGTAGTAGTCGGTAATCCAGATATAATTGGAAGAGAAGCTATTTTAAAAGTACATGTTAAAAAAATAAACATTGGTCCTGACGTCAAATTAAGAACAATTGCAAGAGGAACACCTGGGTTCTCTGGTGCCGATTTGGCAAATCTAATAAATGAGTCTGCTTTACTTGCTGCAAGAAAAAATAAAAGAGTTGTGACCATGTCAGATGTTGAGGAAGCTAAAGACAAGGTAATGATGGGGGCTGAAAGAAGATCAATGGTAATGTCCGAAGATGAAAAAAAATTAACTGCTTATCATGAGGGAGGTCACGCAATCGTCGCTTTAAATGAAAAAGCATCAGACCCTATTCACAAAGCAACTATAATTCCAAGAGGCAGAGCCTTAGGAATGGTAATGAGATTACCTGAGAGAGATCAATTATCAGTTACAAGAGAAAAAATGCATGCAGATATCTCAGTAGCAATGGGAGGCAGAATAGCAGAGGAAATAATTTTCGGTCACGATAAAGTCACTTCTGGTGCATCTTCAGATATAGACATGGTAACTAAAATGGCAAAGAACATGGTTACTAAATACGGAATGAGTACAGAATTAGGAACAATCGCTTATGGAGAAAATGAAGAGGAAGTTTTTTTGGGTAGATCCGTAACGAGACAACAAAACATGTCTGAGGAAACTGCAAAAAAAATTGATGCAGAGGTTAAAAAGATTGTTGATAAAGGATATGAAAGAGCTAAGAAAATTTTAAATGAAAAAATAGATGATCTACATAAAATTGCAAAAGCTCTTTTGATATATGAAACTTTGTCCGGAGACGAGATAAGAGATTTAATTTTGAAAGATATAAAACCCACTAGATCTTTTAAAGAAGACGAGAGCGATGATGGAAAATCATCTTCCGCACTTGGATCACTAGGATTGAAGCCAAAACCCGCAATTTAGCAGTATGATAAAATATTACACAAGAGCGTGTAATTTTATATACGGACATCGGGCAAATCAATTAATTAGAGAAAAACGGGCTCTACCTTTATGCGGAAATAAGTATATTGCTTTTTCTGGTATCGAAGTATTTGAGAGAAAAAACGAAAAAATTAAAAAAAAATTTTTAGATATTAAAAAAATCAAAAAACTTAATAAAATTGAGAAAAAAAAAGTTTTAAAAGATATAAGAAAAATTTCCGAAAAAAGGAAAAACTTTCTTAAAAATGTAAATTTTAAAAATCCATCAATCATGGGAATTCTGAATCTTACCCCTGATAGTTTTTCTGATGGAGGAAAATTTAATAAATTTAATAAATCAATAGGTCAGATCGCACAGATGATTCAGTCTGGAGCAAATATAATAGACTTAGGCGGAGAGTCCACAAGACCTGGCTCAAAAACAATAGACCCAAAAACTGAATGGAGAAGATTAGAAAAGGTATTAAAAATATTTAAAATAAAATTTAAGCAAACTTGTCTTTCAATTGATACTAGAAAATCTATGATAATGGATAAAAGCATCAAATTTGGTGCAGATGTAATTAATGATGTTTCCGGATTTGATTATGACTCCGACTCTCTATCAAAATTAAAAGATAAAAATATTTCGAAAGTTCTTCATCATATGCAAGGAACTCCAAATACCATGCAAAATAATCCGAAATATCAAAACGTTTTACTTGATATTTATGATTATTTTGAAAATGGAATTAACAACAAATTTAAAGATAAAAAAATTATTTTAGATCCTGGTATCGGTTTTGGTAAAACTTTGAAACATAATTTGACTTTGATTTCTAATATATCCTTGTTTCATAGTTTAGGCTTACCTATTATGATTGGAACATCAAGAAAAAGATTTATAAGTCAGATATCAGGCAAAAATGACAGCGTAGAGAGAATAGGTGGTACACTAGCTTCAATTTTGTTTTTGTTATCTCAAGGCATTCAAATTTTTAGAGTTCATAATGTTAATGAGGTTAAACAAGGTATTTTGGTATTTGAAAAAATATTAATGAATAAATGAAAAATAAATATTTTGGGACTGATGGTATCAGAGGGACTGTCAATAAAGGAAATATTACTGGAGAAAAATTTTTTAAGTTTGGTTTAGCATCTGGAACATATTTTAAAAATCAAAAAAGAACTAAACAAATTGCTGTAATTGCAAAAGACACAAGATTGTCAGGCTATACTTTAGAGCCAGCACTCGTTTCAGGTTTGGTGTCAGGCGGCATGCATGTTTTTACGTTAGGTCCTTTGCCTACTAATGGTTTAGCTATGCTTACTAAATCAATGAAAGCAAATATGGGTATTATGATTACTGCTTCCCATAATCCTTATTATGATAATGGTTTAAAACTATTTGGGCCTGATGGTATGAAGTTGTCAGATAGAATAGAAAAAAAAATTGAAAAACTAATTGATGCAAAAAATACAAAGCAATTAACAAATCCTAAGTTATTAGGCAGGGTTAAAAGACTTGAGAATGGCAATGACAAATATATTAGAATATTAAAAACCAACTTTCCAAATAATTTTAACCTAAAAGGAACAAAAATTGTTTTAGATTGTGCTAATGGCGCATGTTATAAGGCAGCACCAAAACTTCTTACAGAATTAGGAGCAAAAGTAATTTCAATAGGAGTAAAACCAAACGGTTTAAATATTAATGAAAAGTGTGGATCAACTTACCCCTCAAAAATAAAGTTAGCTGTAAAAAAATATAAGGCACACGTTGGTATTGCCTTTGATGGAGATGCAGACAGGGTAATCATGTGCGATGAAAATAGCAAAATTATAGATGGAGACCAGATTATCGCTATGCTTGCTAAAAGATGGAAATCAAAGAAAATTTTAAAAGGTGGA
>MDTB01072680.1_pt1 | contig 10572 bp, 11 predicted proteins | sample 811161 | NCBI WGS metagenome assembly MDTB01 (sample SAMN05326650, study PRJNA326480) | marine metagenome | isolation source: seawater | place: Mediterranean Sea | collected 2009
CAACATGCAGAGTCTTATAGAAAAATTAGAAATACATTTAGATTTATGCTCGGAAACTTAAAAGATAAATTTGAAAAACAAAATTTTGAAAAAATTAAACTTCATGAATTTGATGAATTAGAGCAATTTATTTTACATAAGTTATATTCAATCAATCAATCTTTTGACGAAAATTTGAAAAACTATAATTTTCATAAACTATATAAAGATCTATTGAATTTCTGTACACTTGATCTTTCTTCTTTTTATTTTGATATAAGAAAAGACGTTCTTTACTGCGATAGCATAAATTCAGAAAAAAGAAAAAATTGTGTAATTGTTTTAAACATAATCTTAGAAAGTTTATTAAAGTGGTTCGCTCCAATTTTAGTTTTTACTACTGAAGAAATTTATAGCCTAGTGAATAAAGATAATTCTGAAAGCATTCATGAAAATTATTTTGTAAAAATTCCTTCTAATTGGAAGAATGAAAAGCTTAATGAAAAATGGTCAAATTTATTTAAAATTAAACAAGAGGCAAATATTGCAATCGAAGAAAAAAGGGCTAACAAAGAAATTGGATCAAGTTTGGAAGCAGAAATAAAATTAATTTTGAAGAAAGATAAATTTGAACTTCTTGATAAATTAGATTTAGCAGATTATTTTATTGTTTCAAAAGCAGAGAAAGAATTATCAAATCATGATGATATTAAGATTGAAGTGATAAAGGCTCAAGGACAAAAATGTGAAAGATGTTGGAAAATTTTAGAAAAAAAATGTGAAAGATGCTCGAAAGTTCTCCAGTAAAATAGAAAGTTAATATTTTGATTGATCTTAGAGAAATAAAAAACACAGTATTTAAAAAGGAAAATTTATATTTTCTAGCAGCTATTTTTTTTATTTTTAGCATAGACAGATACTCAAAAATTGAAATCATAAATAATTTTAGCGATACCATCGTATATCTTAATGATTTTTTAAATTTTGATTTAATCTGGAATACTGGTATTGGATTTGGAATTTTTAGCACAAACTCAGAATTGTTTTATAATCTAATTACTTTCTTAATTGGAATTGTAATATTTATTTTAATATATTTTTTAATTATATCGAATAGTGTTGAAAAATTAATATATAGTATAATTATTGGCGGCGCTTTAGGAAATTTATATGATAGATTAGTTTTTAAAGCAGTGCCAGATTTTATAGACCTACATTACGCAAACTTTCACTGGTTTACTTTTAATGTTGCAGATATATTTATATCAATAGGAATAATTTTTTTTATTATAAGAGGGTATTTTGTTAGAAATTAAAAAAAAGATTGCAAACATTTTATTAATCGCCTTTATCTTTTTGATTTCTTGTGGTGGATTTAAAGACGCAGGGAAAGTATTAAGAAATGAAAAAATAACAAATACTGATGAGTTTTTAGTAAAAAAAAGAAATCCATTGGTATTGCCTCCTAATTATGAGGAGATACCAACACCCGATTCCTTAAAAGAAAAAAATGAAAATAAAGAAGAAAAAATTAAACAAATACTAAAATCACCAAGGATTGAAAACCCATCGAAAAAATCTTCTTCTGTAGAAGATTCGATATTAGATAAAATAAGAGAGTGAAAATAATATTTTGAATTTCTATAATTATTTAGAGTCTGACAAAAAAAAGATTAGTAATATCAAAAAACTATCAAAAAATTTTAATATAATATTCAATAAACTCAAAGAAGATATAAAAGACGAAAAAAAAACTTTAAACGTTCTCAACAAAAATTATTCTTTTAATTTTAAAGTTTCAGAATTGAAAGAATATAAAAAATATAAAAAAATTGCCTTAATAGGAATGGGAGGATCAATACTTGGCGCTGAGGCACTTTATGGTTTTTTAGAAAATAGGATTAAAAAAAAAATATATTTTTTTAATGATATTGATGAGATAAAATTATTCAAATTTAAAAAAAAAGAAAATTTAAACAAAGTCCTTTTTATAATAATTTCAAAGTCTGGAGATACTTTAGAAACTTTGTCTAATACATTTTCATTAAACATTGTTAAAAAAAATGCAAAAAATTTAATAATTATTTCAGAAAAGAAAAATAATTTTTTATACAAAATGTCAAAAAATTTAAACCTATTTTATATAGAACATAAAAATCATATAGGAGGACGATATTCAGTTTTATCTGAGGTAGGTATTATCCCTGCATACTTAATGGGAATAAATATTTTAAAATTAAGATCAAAATTATTATCTTTTTTAAAAGGAAAAAGTAAGATTTTTCTAAGAAATAGTTCGATAAAAATGGCTAATTATTTGAATTCAAAAAAATATAATAATTTAATCTTTCTAAATTATTCACCAGAATTAGAGAAATTTTTGTTTTGGTGTCAGCAACTTATTGCTGAAAGTTTAGGAAAAAAAAATAAAGGTTTTCTTCCAGTCATCTCTAATGTTCCCAAAGATCACCATAGTTTGTTACAGTTATATCTTGACGGTCCAAAAGATAAAATTTTTTATATTTTTTATAGAAATTTAAATTCTAAAATTAAAATAAACTTAAATAATTCCTTGGTAAAAAAAAATTTTCTAAATAAAAAGTCATTAAACCAAGTTAAAAGTGCACAAAAAAATGCTTTAATAAAGTCACTTAAAAAAAATAAAATTCCTTTTAGGAAAATAGAAATAAAAAAAAACAACGAAGAGGTTTTTGGTAAGCTTGTTTCTTACTTTATTATTGAAACTATAATAATAGGGAATTTATGTAAGATAAATCCTTATAACCAGCCAGCTGTAGAAGAAGTAAAAATTTTTACTAAAAAAATTCTTAGTTGAAAAAGCCAAACAAAATTTTAGATCTTCCGTACTCCTTTTGATTAGTAATTCTTACTAAGTTTTGAAAATTATCTGTCGATCTTCTCTCGCGATGAATTATAATTATGTGATCTTTTGTATAGTATTTTTTTAATTTAATTAGTTTTAAATTTTCTACAAAAAAATTATCAGCATATGGAGGGTCAAAAAAAAAAATATTAAATCTATCGTTAAGACCTTCTTTTAAAATAGCTTCTGCTCTACAATTAATTAATCGCGATTTATTTATGACTGATAAGTTGATTAAGTTTTCTTTTAAAGTATTTAATGCAAAAGTGTCCTTTTCCACAAATGTAACTTTTTCTGCTCCTCGTGAAATACATTCGATCCCAAAAGAACCAAAACCAGAGTATAAATCTAAAACATTAGACCTTTCAATGTTGATATTAATACTTTTTGAGTGGTTTAAAACATTAAATAAGTTTTCTTTGACAGAGTCTTTAAGCGGTCTTGTAATATTATTTTTTAAGTAATTAATTTTCTTCCCTTTTAAAAAGCCACTAATAATTCGCATTTTTTTTAATTACTCTCCAACCTATATCTTTTCTAAAAAAACCATTAGACCATTTTAATTGTTTTAAAATAGTTATAATTCTTTTTCTAATTTTGAGAAAGCTGCTTCCAGTTGAAGTAACATTTAATACTCTACCGCCATTAGAGAAAAAATCGTTACCAAATATTTTTGTTCCTGCATGATATATGTAATCATTTTTGTATAATTTTAAATTTTTTAGATTTTCTAATCTTATATTTTTTTTATATCTTCCAGGATAGCCTTTTGCACATAAAACTATTGTCATGCTTTTATCTTTCTTCCATTTGATATTAATTTTTTTTAAATTATTTTCAGTTACGGATTTAATTAATTTTACTAGATCTGTTTTTAATCTAGGCAAAATTACTTGACATTCAGGATCTCCCATTCTTATATTATATTCAATTAAATACGGTTCATTATTTTTGATCATTAAGCCCACATATAAGAATCCGCTATAAGGTTTATTTACTTTTTTTAGTGCATTAAGTGTTGGCTTCACTATCTTTGATATAATTTTTTTTTCTAAACTTTTATTAATTATTGGAGCTGGTGAATAAGCTCCCATTCCACCTGTATTTGGCCCTTTATCTTTTTCAAAAACACGTTTGTGATCTTGAGCGCTTCCAAAAAATTTAAAATTATTTTTGTCAACAATTAAAAAATAACTTGCTTCTTCACCTTTTAAAAATTCTTCTAAAATAACTTTTCTGGAAGAAGAAAATTTTCCTCCAAAAATTTTTGATGTTTCATTTAAAACTTGAGACTTATTTTTACAGATTACTACTCCTTTACCAGCAGCTAAACCATCCGCTTTGACTACAACTGGAAAATCACAGTCATTTAAAAATAATTTTACTTGAGAAGAATTTATACAAATTTTAAATCTTGCTGTTGGTATCTTGTTTTTATAACAAATCTTCTTCATGAAAGCCTTAGAACCCTCTAGTTGGGCAGCATACTTACAAGGACCAAATACTTTAATTCTATTTTTTCTTAGAAAATCTACTAATCCTTTAACCAATGGCTCCTCTGGCCCTACCACAACAAGCTCTATTTTATAAAATTTAATTAGTTTAAGAAGTTTTTTAAAATCTAAAACATTAATTACAATATTAGTTGCTAATTTAGAAGTTCCGGCATTTCCAGGAAAACAAAAAATTTTATTTACTAAGCTAGACTCAAAAATTTTTTTGCACAAAGAATGTTCTCTTCCACCACTACCAATAATTCCAATATTCATTTAATTTTATATATTGTATAATTTATGCATGTTTAAAAAAAAAGCTAAACTTAACTTTAAACACAATTATTTTGAAGTTGTTGAAGAAGGTGATTATGTTTTGTGTGCAATTTCAGGAAAAAAAATAGAGTTAAAAAATTTGAATTATTGGAATGTAGAATTGCAAGAAGCATATTTTTCTCCAGTAGAAGTTAAAAAAAAATTAAAAAACCAATAATATAAGCTATTTCCACCTATTGTGTGTCCAAATCCATTGGTAAGGGTTTTTTTCAATCATTTTTTCAAGGATTTTATTTAATTCTTTAGTTAGTTCATTTTTGTTTTTAAAATTTTTACAACTAATTGGTTTTTGAAATTCTAATAAAAAACTATCATCTTTATTCCTCTGAATAAAAACAGGTACTATTTCTAAATCAAACTTAATTGAAAGTTGTGCTGGCAATGTAGTTGTGAGAGCATCTTTACCAAAAAAACTCATTTTTTCTCCCTCACTTACTCTTTGATCTACCATTAAAGCAACAGAAAAACCTTTCTTAATATATTCTATAGTTTCTCTTACACCATTAATTCCCTTTTTAATTTGATATTTACAAATATATTTCTTTCTTAAAAATTCCATAAAAAAATTTAAGAATATATTATTAAGTGGTCTATAAATTGTAGCTAATTTTATTTTTTTTTTTGTTATTTCCATAGACATTAATTCAAAGTTCGCAAAGTGACCAGATATGAAGATAACAGGTTTATTATTTTCTTTTATAGTTCTTAAATTTTCCTCACCTACAATTGTTATATGCGAATTATTAATGCGCAATTTACTCAGATAAACGTACTCAACAAAAGTTTTTCCATAATTCTTCCACATTTCATCAACAATTACCTTTTTTTCTATGTTTGGTTTTTTAGAGGAAAATATATTTAAATTTTTATTTACAATATTTTTTGATCTAAAAAATGGACCGATAATTAAAAATAAATGAGAGAAAATTTTTCGACTTACATATATTCCCATTAAAAAAGTTAGTAGAAAAAAAAAATATATTACAATTGACTGTATAAAGTAACTTATAATTTTAAACATTTTTCTTTAATAATTTGTATTAATTTTTCTTTATTATTTATCTCTAAAGATATTTTTAGATAATTGATATTTTTCAGATTAAAATCTTTAATTTTAAAAAAATCTTTTTCAGTCATAATAATTTCCATTTTTTTTTTCTTTGCTTTATTTACAATATTTTCTATTTCATTTTTAGTAAACTTGTAATGATCTGGAAAAATTAATTTTTTTTGAATATTTAAATTATTTTTTTCTAGTAGCTGAAAAAAATTTTCAGGATTTCCTATTCCCGCTAAAGCTAATAATTCTTTATTTTTGAATTCGTTTATATTCAAAGGTTTATAATAAGAATAAAAAATTTCCAAGTTTTTATTTATTTTAAGAATTTTTTGTTCAAAGGAAGTATTCTTGTTTCCATTTATCAAAATTACGTTAGCTCTTTTAAGAGAAGTTAAAGTTTCCCTAAGCGGGCCTGCTGGTATCACAAAACCATTTCCAATTAATTGTTTCTGATTAAAACAAACAATACTTAAATTATTAATTATTCTATAATCTTGAAAACCATCATCAAGTACAACTATATCAAAACCACTATTTTCTGCTTCATATAGACCGGCAATTCTGTCTCTTTTAATAATTATATTTGCAAAATAATTTTGGATTAGGTTGTATTCATCAATTTGATTTATATAGTATTTGCGTAAAATTACAGGTTTTAGACCTAATTTTGCTAGTTCGTGACCTAAAGTTATTGATGCAGGTGTTTTACCGGTTCCCCCAAGATAAATATTGCCAATGCAAATTGTTGGAATTTTAAATTTTTTTTTAAATGAAAAAATTTTCTTAAAAAAAATAGTTATTAAGATAAGAAAAGTAAATGGTAACAAAAATAAAGATAAAAAATTTAATTTTTTACTGTCCCAGAATTTTGGTTTTTTAAAATTAATCATTTAAATATTTTTTAATCAAATCTATAGTTTCAATTAATATTTTTTTTCCCAGGTTCTGAATAGAATTCGAGCCATTTAATTTTTCTTTTTGCGGGTTCCTTAAATCTTCAATAAGATATTTACTTAATTCCTTAAAATTTTCTATTTCAGTCGAAATACTTTCGATTTTCAGTATTTCATAAATTTCTTTAAAATTTGTAACATACGGACCATGATAAATTTTGCAATTCAGTTTTGCTGCCTCAATAGGATTTTGACCGCTATCATTCTTCAGTTTTTTTATTATAGATTTTCCTATAAATACACTTTTTGCATACAAAAAAAATTTTTGCAAAACACCAAAAGAGTTAATTATTACAACATCATTTTCAGGGTAAATTTCATCATTACTGTTTAAAATTTGCGTTCTTAAATTAAAACTATTTGATAATTTTACAATTCTGCTTGTTCTATTTAAATGTCTAGGTGCAATAAATGTTTTAATATCACTATAAGTTTTTTTTAATTCGACATGAGTTTTTAAACAAAAAATATCTTCTTCTTTGTGAGTGCTAGCAGCAACCCAAAATCTTAACTGAGATAAAACTCGAGTTTTTTTATCTATTATTTTTTTTGAGTCAATTTCATCAATTAATTTTATATTTCCTACATATACAATATTTTTTGCATTTAATTTTTTTAGAAAGTATTTAGTTTCTTTATTTGAACACAAACACAAATCAAATACACCAAAAATTGCTTTCGCTGTTTTATAAAAAACTAACCATCTGCCATATGATTTCCTTGTCAATCTTGCATTAATAAGAGCAATAGGAATTTTTTTTTGCTTAGCTTTAAGTATAAGATTTGGCCATATTTCAGAGTCAACAAGAAAAATTTTTTCAGGTTTCCACTGATTTAAGAAATTTTCTATTAAATGATTTAGATCAAAAGGCATGAATCTATGCTGTACGTTATTAAATTTTCTAATTTCAATTTCAGCAAGTTTACTAGAACTTAGAGTATTTGTAGTTATTAAAAATTCATATTTTTTTTGTCTACTATTTAGATTTTCAATAATAGGAATAATACTTTTAAATTCACCTACGCTAGCAGCGTGAAACCATAATAATTTTAAATTTGTTAATTTTTTTGCATTAAAACTATTAATGAATATTTTTTCTCTGTATCTTTTTGGATCTTCTTTTTTTTTTAAAATTCGAATTAAAAGTGATACGTATAAAAATGGGTATAAAATAACGGAAAAGATTCTATAAAAAAGAATCATTTTATTTAAGTTGTTTTTTATAAAGAGATTTGTAATTTTCACACTCTTTTATCAAATATTCATGATTTCCAGAATTTACCATCTCACCATTTTTTAAAACAAATATCTTATCAGCATTATGTATTGTGGAAAGTCTATGAGCTATTACTAAAGTTGTTTTGTTTTTAGTTAAATTATGAATTGCATTTTGAACTATTTCTTCAGACTCAGTATCTAAAGATGATGTTGCCTCATCCAATAAAATAATTGGCGATTCTTTAAGTATAGCTCTTGCAATTGAAATTCTTTGTTTTTGCCCACCCGAAAGTCTTATTCCATTTTCACCTATCATTGTATTATAACCTTGAGGTAATTTTTCAATAAAGTCATGTGCAGCAGCAAACATGCAAGCTTTTTTAATTTCCTCATCAGAAGCATCTGCTTTTGCATAAGCTATATTTCTTTTTACAGTGTCATCAAATAAAATAATATCTTGACTTACTAAAGATAGATTGTTCCTCAATGAACTGAGAGATACTTTTGTAATGTTTTGATTATCGATCTCAATAAACCCTTCTTGAGGATCGTAAAATCTAGGCAAAAGATTTATAATAGTACTTTTTCCAGCTCCACTATGACCCACGAAAGCAGCCATTGTATTACCTTTAATATTAAAAGTTATATTTTTTATAGCTTTTTCCTCTGTTGAATCATATTTAAATCCAACATTATTAAATTTTATTTCAGAATTTTTTAAAATTAATTTAGCTGCTCCTGGCAGTTCTTTAATTTTTATTTCTTTATCAATTATATCTGTAATTCTTTTAAAAGCCGAGGCTCCTTGATATGCAGCCATGTTTATCGTGGCTAATGATCTTATAGGCTGATAAGCCAACATCATTGCGGCTAAAAATGAGAAAAAATTATTTACGCCTAATTCTCCGGTTGCAATAAGTTTTCCTGAAAAAACAATAAATCCAGCGATCATGAAACCTGTTAAAGACTCCATTAAAGGTGTTGCCCTAATCATAATGCTTCCAATCTTTATGTTCTTTTCAACCAAGTCATCTATTACATTTTTTGCTTTCTCATTTTCATCTTTTTCTTTCTGGTAAATTCTTATCATTTTTGACCCTTTAAGAATTTCTGTTAAAAAAGATGTTAAATTTCCCGATGAAATCCCTGCTTTTGAAGTGGCTTTTCCAATCCTTTTCCCCAAAGATTTTGCAAGCCCTCCAGCTAATGGCATCATTAAGATTGCAAACAATGCTAATTTCCAGTTTTGATAAAACATGAGTGAAACTAATGCGATTACTGAAAAAGTATCTTTCATTAAGTTAAGAACACCTGTACTAACAAGATTTTGAACATGATGAGTGTCATACATCACATTCGATATATATTTTCCTGAGTGTCTATTATCCAAAGTTTGAATATCCGAAGTAATTACATTATTAGCAATCTTTTTTTGCAAAGCTCCTGCTACTTCCTCTCCAACTCTAATAATATTTATTCTTGCAAAATATAGAGAGAGACCTTTGCTCGTAAAAGCTACAATAATTAGAATTGGTATTGACCATGCAAATACTTTATCCTGTTCAATAAAGATTTTTTTTACAGCCGGGTCAAGTAACCATGCGATTCCTGATGTACTACCTGCAACAATAAGAGAAAGAATTAAAGCAACTAAGATTTTTTTTATATGTTTTTTTACATATTCTTTAAAAAGGCGACGCAAAATAATTTTTAGTTCATCAAATTTCATTTTTTATTTAATTAACAAAATACCTAAAAATAATAAAAGTCCCGTATAATTATTAAATTTGAATAGCTTTAGATAAATTTTATCATTTTTCTTTTTGAAATTAATTAGTTGATAATAAAGGCTGAGAATAAATAAGATTAAAAAGGTAGTAAAAAAATTAAATCCCATAGATTTATAGAACAGATAAATAATCAAGATAATGGTAATAGAGTATGAAGCAAAAACAAACAAATTTATATTTTTTTTAAATTTTATTGATGTTGATTTTAATCCTATTATCTCGTCATCCGACATATCTTGAGCTCCATAAATAGTGTCATAACCCAATGTCCAAAATATGGCTGAAACATAAAGAATGATAATCTCTGTAGAAATCGAATTATTTACTGCAGCCCAAGCCATTATAATTCCCCAATTAAAAGTAATACCTAAAAATAATTGCGGCCAATAAGTTATTCTTTTCATAAAAGGATATGAAAAAGCTAAAATCATAGAAGTCATTCCCAATATTATTGTAAAATTGTTGAATTGAACTAGCACCAAAAATGCAATCGCACAAAGTATAATTACATAGAGGAATGAATGGGTAATAGAAATTTTTCCAGCAGCGATGGGTCTTCTCTTTGTTCTTTTAACTTTTTTGTCGAAATCTTTATCAATAATATCATTAAAAATACACCCAGCGCTTCTCATTAAAACTGAACCAAGAAAAAATAAAAATAAATAATAAAGAAACAATTCATAATTTTTATTTACTGAGTTAGCTAAAGCCAAACCCCATGCGCACGGCCAGAATAATAACATATATCCAATTGGTTTATTTAATCTTGTTAATTCTATAAAAATCTTTAAATGGTGCATGAAATATTACTTGTAAATATCAAACACTAACTTCATAATCAATTTGATTCGAAATGGA
>MDTB01188028.1_pt1 | contig 10572 bp, 7 predicted proteins | sample 811161 | NCBI WGS metagenome assembly MDTB01 (sample SAMN05326650, study PRJNA326480) | marine metagenome | isolation source: seawater | place: Mediterranean Sea | collected 2009
GTATAAACACCTATTTTTCAGTAAAAACACTAAATTATAAATATACCTCTCCAGAATTAAGTATTACATATTTTTAAAAACAGAAGTCTTGAAAAAAGACTTCTGTTTTTGATTTATATAAACCAGTTCGTGAGAGCTCTAGATTTATTATATTTTTAATAGTAAGGCTGGTATATATCCACTACAATTGATTTAAAAAATAAAAGCTTCTTGTTGTGAAAATAGTTTTGTTTACTAATTATTTAATTATAAATGGAGTTCTCGTATTTTTATGCTTAATAAAATAAACCCCTTTAGTCAAGTTTAAACTCAATTGTAATTTTGAATCGAAAGACCTAGTTTTATATAAGGTTTTACCAAGAATATCAATAACTTCAAGCTCATTATTTAATTCAATACCTTCTATAAATATTGACCCGATTGAAGGGTTTGGATAGATTTTCAATTGAGGAACAGAATAATCTTCTAATCCAAGAATTGAGTAAGAGCCTTGGGTTGCCGATGAAAGGTTTCCTGCTTCATCCATTACGTTTGACACAGTTATTTCATAGTTACCACCTTGGTGAAAGCTTGTTGTGAGATTAACCCGAGACCACTGAAATGGATGTCTTGATGCTGACTCAACAATTATTCCATTACTAATAGAATAATTGGCTGTATTTTCAGCACTAGAGAGCTCTACATCTTCACTAAAAAATACTGCAATAGAATTTTCACTTAGTACTGTTGTTTCAATAATGGATGGAGCTGTCAAATCAACACCACTGGCGTCGACATCGTCTTCCATTCGCAAGCTAATTTTCCAATCGCTGAAAAGATATGTGCTAATACCCGAAATGGAAGAAATATATTCGCCTAATTGAGGACCATATTCGTAACCCTCTTGTGTGTTATGAATATTACACTCACCTGTTCCATCATTAACTCGCCACTGCCCATAATCAACAAAAGGAATAAGATCAGCATAAGTTACAGTTACGTCTGATACGCGAACCAACATTCCTTCATAATCCTCATTGGCCAGTCCTCCAGTAGTAATATCTACAGGATTTGGTATCGGGTTGTTTGAGCTAAGGATATAAACCTGATCAGGGGATGCAAATTCTGTCATTTTTTCATCAGTGGGATCTTCATACTGAAATTCAGAAACTTCACCAGTTACAATAACACTATCTCCAATAGATGGAATAACTGGAGATGTATAAATATAAATACCACTTCTTGGCTCTATACCATCTTGAATGTAAAAATCATCTCCCAAAACGGCTGTAACAACTCCTTTAGTAGATACGGTTTGATTTTCGAAAGGGGAGTAATCCCCTGTTCCTTGTACATCTTGAATACTTGTAATTGTTCCTTCAAAAGGATTTAGAGCCACAACATAATTTCCATAAAATGTGTTTTCTAAACCATCAGCTGTAGCTGTAATTTGGTATTTCACATCTGTACCTTCTGGAAGAGGGGGAATGGTTGCACTCCAACTTACAGCGCCCTCAGTCATTGAAATAATGTTTTCTGAGGATGTCTGATAAAGCTCTGACCATGAGGTAGCCCATTTTAAAGTTACTTCTTGAACTGGAGTATTAACATCACTCAATATCCTTACAAATACTTCTTGACTTTCAGACTCTAGAGGGGCATTATTAGCTAATTCCACAGAAGTGAATACTAAAGGGTTAGGGCTTGCCTCTGCCCAAATTAAATTAGCCAATTCAGGGTAGTCAATAAAAGGGTTTCTGTTTTGTTGCCAGTTGAAAATAACTTGATTTCTTCTACGCTCAAAAGCATCTACAGGATCTTGCGCATTCCATTCTAAAAGTGTTGAGAGTTTTCCCATTAAAGGATCACTAGAATTGTTTATAAAATCTACAACGTTTAGGCTTGGTTCGCCAGGGTCGCCCATATATCTAGTTGCCATATAAAAAATAATTCGAGCCACATCCCCCTTTACATCATCTCGAGGTTCCCAGGTTGTAGTGGTAGAGTAACATTCTGTTGCCTCAGAGTTTTGAGTACCGCCATTGTCAAAATCTTTAGTGCCTCTAGCTGTATTGATGCTGGCATCACACGGTTTTAAATTGTGCGCGTCTGAATAAGCTCCAAGAGCCCCATATGTTTCATCTCCAATAAACCCCCCTTGAGACTTCACCCAAACATGTTCTCGATTCCAAAAATCTTGCTGCATGTTAGTAGAAAAATCATCTTTGCTTATAGAGTTGCCTTTGTAAACAAGAATGATGTTGTTTTCATTTGCAGGATCTTGATCTGCGAGTTTTAAAATATTTTTGCTTGAGCTATAAGAAAACTCATTATGGTTGTTGATGATCTCGTGAAGCTCATTTCTTAATTCTTCTCCCGATAATTCTTGGGCTGATTGATAATAGTCCGGGCTTTGTGCTAGGATAGGTAAATAAGCTAAAAGAAAAAGGGAAATAATTTTTTTCATGGGATATGTAAATTAGAATGAAATTTTTAGTGAACTAGTGACCCTTCTTCCCATTCCGAAGAATACTGAAGCAGAAGAAGCGTCAAAATTAAATTGATTTCCGGCAATATAACTGTCGTTATTTAGGGCATCAGAAATATAAGTCGTATTGGCAACATTTAAAACATTGATTTTAAAATCAAAATGCATTCCAGCATATCGAAAACGATAACCTCCGTGGAGGTCAATAAGTGAATAAGCTGGAGTCTTCCAGGAATCTCTTCCCACATCTTCTCCCTGAAGGTCAAAAGGATTGAAATCTGCATAATGATTGCCAAAATGCATTGCTTTTAATTTTATGTATGCATTTTTATCAAATTGGTATCTAAGACTTGAACCGAGCTGAAGCTGAGCTGCGTCACCCACATGCACACCTGAAGCATCAAAATAATCTAAGCCGATAAGTTGGTTGTTGTCATCGTAGCTACGAATCGTATCTCCTGAAGTCCACCTCCAATCACCAATAGAAGAAAGGAATTCAAGAGAAGTTTTTTCAGTTAATTTGATTGAAACATCAAATTCAATTCCTTTGTGAAGTGCATCAATACCATTGATGTTATACATAATGGGTTCGCCACCAACTACAGCACTTCCAGACTGAGGTTTGTTTCTCCATTGGGTGTGGTATAGATTTAGGTTCGAGCTAAATTTATTACTTTTATAACTGTGACCAAACTCAATTGCAGCAACCTCCTCATTACGAATATTTGCAAAGAGCCGATTGTCAAAATCAAATATGTTTCTGAATTTTGGTGCTTTTTCAAGATATCCAATATTCATGAATACATTATTAAATTCGTTTAGATTGTAATTTATTCCTGTCTTTAAGGTATAGCCAGGAATCCATTTCCATTTAGTTTCTGTATGTCTTGCCTCTGGAGAGTCAACAGTGTATGCGTTACCATTATTTATAATAGTGTCTCCAAAAGAAAGCGCTTGTACCATTGTCGTGTCACTTAAAACAAGATCCATTGGTCTGAAGTAGTCAATACGTTTGTATCCTGTAGAAGAAAAAGAAACATTAACAAAGGCTGACCAATTTCCAGTATTGTATTCCATTTGTTGAAAAAGACCTAACCATTTAACAAGGCCATCATTATGATACGCAAACTTATCTCCTTTTCGAATGACGGCAGAGCTGTCTCTTGCAGCAACATTTTCATTTGCCACATAGTAGTCTCCTCCTAAAAGGTCATAAACTTCTCTGTAATGCTCTCCAGTGTAATGTCTTAAGTCTATCCCCCCAGAAAAATTATACTCCTTATTGGGTTGATAGTTATAAGTAGAAAGCAAACCAAACCACCTGTGATTGTTGATAGAAGCTCTTAAAAATTGTGTGGATTTATGTTCAGTGTTACTGTATGAGGGGTCTATGGAGGGGTCATAAATGAAGCCTAACAAGGACTCTCTTGTATTTCCACTATTACGGTCGTACATACTTTGGAAGTCTATCTGACGATTACTATTAAAGCTCCCAGAAACAAGGCTTGGTGTTACCCCTGTTCCTCCACCGTTACCTAAAGAAGCATATAACACATTTGAAATAACCATTTTTTTGTTAACCGCCCATAGGTGGTTTAAACTTAGTTGGGGTTTGTGGTAGTAATTCATTTTTTCGTTTACTACTTCATTTTCAGCAAAAGTCGTGTCTATAGGGCTTCCGTTTTCGTCAAAATTCACGATATATCTATTGAGATCTCCCCAGTGTTCATTGTAACGAAGGCCATAATCCCCGTCAACGCCAGATGTGTCTATTCCTAGACTGGCAGCGTAGTCCATATCATAAAGTGCGATGGCTTTTTTGTAAGAGCGTTGTCCGTGTTCTTGTGGAGCACCAAATGCAGTAAAGGAAAGTCTGTGGTCTTTAAACTTTTTTTGAACCTTCATATAATAAAAGAAGCCTTCGGTCCATGTTTGGTCTACCCAACCGTTTCCTCTTTTGTAAGAACCAGCTAAAGAATAACCCCAACCATTTTTAAGCTTTCCACTATTATAACCTAAGGTAGATCTTAAAAAGCCATTATTTCCAACATTTTGTGAAAACGTGACTTCTTCTTTGTTGTTGATGCCTTTGGTAAGAATATTCATGGTTCCACCAACAGCAGGAATTGCTAATTTTGAGGCTCCTAATCCTCGTTGAACTTGAATTGTTTTTGTCATCAGGTCAAGGCCAAACCAATTGGACCAATAAACCCATCCATTTTCCATGTCATTCATTGGAATACCATCTATCATAACAGCCACATTTCGTTGGTTGAAGCCTCGAATAGAAATTCGCGCATCCCCGTCACCACCCCCACTTTGAGTAGCGTAAACCCCAGGAGTACTATTAAGAATAAGTGGAATATCTTGTCCTGCTAGCTCCTCTTCTAGTTGTTTTGGGCTGATGTTTGAGAATGCCACTGGTGTTTCTCTTGAACGTGCAATATCAGAAACTACTTCTACTTCATTTAATATTTCTGTGCTTAGATAAAAGTTTATAGAAGAATTTTGGTCAAGCCGAAGCGTCTTTTTTTCTTCTTTATACCCCACATAAGAAACTCGAATTTCTACTTCTCCTTTTGGAAGAACCAACTCGAAGTACCCATCAATATCTGAAACTGTTCCAGATCCATTAGAGGCGATAATATTTGCTCCAATTAAAGTTTCAGAACTTATATCGTCATAAACATATCCTTTGAGAATAATTTGTGCCGATAGTTGACTATAGATTATAAATCCAATAAATAGAATTAGGTTTCGCATGCAGGCTAAGAATGAAAGAAAAAAGCCCCACGTGGGGCTTTTTAGATTACTTAAGAATAACTTTTTTTAGAATATGTTCGTTATTTTCCATTTTTATATCCACAAAATATAGCCCTTTAAGAGCTGGGTCTAAAGTGATGCTTTCATGAAAAGTGATGCCTTGGCTTTTTTTAGAATACATATGTTGTCCAATCAAGTTGAAGATATTTATCTCTATGATTGATGACCTACTTTCAATATTTAATATTCCTTGATTATTTGGGTTAGGATAAAGATTCACCGAATTTTCATACTCTTGAATCGAAGTGATTTCTGAACAATTGCAAACATGCTCTCCCAACTCTGAAAAAGTATTTCGAGGAAGAGAGTCCCACTCTAAGGTTGGGTCGAACTCATATGCTTCTGTAGGGTTATATACAAAACCACTTGTAACAGTAGATTTACGAATTAGAGTTTGATCTGCTGTCCACCAAGTCCCATTTTCATCCTCCCAAGCTACTCCAGGATCTTCAAAAAGTTTACCAAAAATATCAATAACCTCAGTTAAGTTTTCTAATACAAGCGCATCATTTCCATTAAAAGACATAGTGTTAGAAACGTTATAGTCAGGATTCAGAAAAGTATCTGCAAGAGTCTGTAAATCTTCAGATGCATCATACACATCATCTGTATTCAGGTCTTCTTCGTCATTCCAATAGCCATTCCATACAGGGACATCCCACCCTTCACCATTAGGATCTCTCCTATCTATAACAATAACATAAGTGGATTGTGCTTCAATAAAACCTCCTAATTGGGTTGTAGAAGGGGTTGATCCACCATTTGAATATCTAGATAGATAGTAACGCGATAAGTCTATTCGTTTATCTGTTGGATTATACAACTCCAAAGCTTTATTATTGTGAGAACCCTCTACATATTCAGATATGAAAATATCAGAACAATCTTGAGCATTAATTCCACTCATTAAAAAAGTAGCGAAAATAAGGGAGGTTATGTTTTTCATAATTTGATTTTTTATTTTCATCAAAAGTAACAAAAACTATTTATTTGTGGAGAAATAAAACAGTTAGATTAATAATTTATCACGACAATAAAATGTTAAACAAAAAATCCATTACATTTGCTTTTCAACCTTGAACACATGTCCGATTCTTTAATTATTATTCCTACATACAATGAAAAAGAAAATGTTGCGAAAATGATTCGCAAGGTTTTTTCTTTAGAGAAGGCTCATGATGTTTTAATTGTAGACGATGGTTCCCCAGATGGAACAGCGGCTATTGTTAAAGATTTACAGAAGGAATTTGCTGAGCGTCTTTTTATCGAAGAGCGAGCTGGCAAGTTAGGTCTAGGTACAGCATATATTCATGGCTTTCATTGGGGTTTAAAAAAAGCATATGCATACTTCATAGAAATGGATTGTGATTTTTCTCATAACCCAGAAGATTTAATTCGCTTATATAATGCTTGTGCTAATGAAGGAAATGATTTGGCTATTGGATCTCGTTATGTTGGCGGTTTAGTAAACGTCATTAATTGGCCAATTGCTCGTGTTATGATGTCTTATTTTGCTTCGCGTTATGTAAAAATAATTACTGGCTTACCAATAGATGATGCTACAGCAGGCTTTAAGTGCTACAGAAGAAAGGTTATAGAAAATGTACTTCGATCTAATGTAACTTTTGTGGGTTATGCATTTCAGATTGAAATGAAGTTTAAAGCATGGAAATTTGGTTATAAGATTAAAGAAGTTCCAGTAGTATTTACAGATAGAACAGAAGGAGAGTCAAAGATGAGTACTTCAATTTTTTATGAAGCCTTTTTTGGTGTTATTCAAATGAAACTTAAAAGTTTTTTCAAAAAATATAAACAACAATAAGCAGGTTGGAATTCAATGAAGAAGCTTCTTAAAAATGCCCAAATAGTAAATGAGGGATCTATAGAAAAAGCGGATGTATTACTTTCAGGAGGTCGGATATTAAAAATAGATACAGAGATTTCTGATTCTGAAGCAGATTTAATTGATCTTACTGGCAAGTATTTAATGCCAGGACTTATTGATGACCAAGTCCACTTTAGAGAGCCAGGCCTAACACACAAAGGAAGGGTTTATACGGAGGCAAAAGCAGCGGTATCTGGAGGAATAACTTCTTTTATGGAAATGCCCAATACCAAACCTCAAGCACTCACCCAAGAGCTTTTAGAAGAAAAATATCAGATTGGAGCTAAAGACTCTTTGGCAAATTACTCCTTTTTTATGGGGGCATCCAATGAAAATATCTATGAAGTTTTAAAGACAGACCCCAAATGCGTAGCTGGCATTAAGATTTTTATGGGCTCTTCCACTGGAAACATGTTGGTAGACGATCATGAGGTGCTAAATTCGATATTCTCGAAATGCCAAATGCTTATTGCAGTCCATTGTGAAGATGAAGAGACAATTCGAAAGAACTCAGAAAACATGAAGGCTGAGTACGGAGAAGACTTACCCATACGCTTTCATCCTATTATAAGAAATGAAGAGGCTTGTTATAAGTCTTCATCCATGGCGGTGGAATTAGCAAAAAAACACAATACTAGATTGCATATATTACATATTTCTTCTGCTAAGGAAACAGAGTTGTTTCAAAATAATATTCCATTAAATAAAAAAAGAATTACAGCTGAAGCTTGTATTCACCATCTATGGTTTGATGAATCAAGTTATGATGAAAAGGGGGCATTTATTAAGTGGAATCCTGCTGTTAAGTCGTTAAATGATAAAGAGGCTATATGGGAAGCTTTACTAGATGATCGAATTGATGTTATTGCAACCGATCACGCCCCACATACAATAGAAGAAAAAGCCAACAGTTATTTTAAGGCACCCTCTGGAGGCCCTCTAGTACAACATTCTTTAGTTTCTATGTTGGAGTTTTACCATCTCGGAAAGATTAGTTTGGAATGGCTAGTAAATAAAATGTGCCATGCACCCGCAGTGTGTTTTCAGGTTAAAGAAAGAGGATTTATTAGAGAAGGCTATTATGCAGACCTTGTAGTTGTGGATCTAGATAAACCATGGGTGGTTTGTAAAGAAAACATTTTATATCATTGTGGGTGGTCTCCATTTGAAGGAGAGACATTCCAATCATCTGTTATCATGACTTTTGTGAATGGGAACTTAGTCTATAATGATGGGGTTTTTAATGAGGAGTCTAGGGGAATGCGATTAGATTTTGAAAGATGATGTATAAAAGAATATTGATACTAATGCTATTTTTTTCTTGCTCACAAGCAGATGAAAAAAGTAAAAATAATTTATTGTCAGAATCAGAAATGATTGAAGTGCTTGTAGAGATAAACTTGCTAGAGTCTGCATATAAATTGAACTTCTTACAAGAACCTAAGAAAGATAGCACCATTCTTTTAGATTATTATCATGCTTTATTTGCTTCAAAAAGATATTCTTTTGAGGAGTTTCAAAATAGCTTTAATTCATATTCACAGCAACCAAAAAAAATGCAAGAGCTTTTAGATTCTTCATTAAAAAGAATACAAATATTAGAGATTGAATAGCATCAACCCTCTTTGAAAGGCTTAGCTATTTCCCTTAGGAATAAATCACTAAACTCTTCACAACTTTTTTTTACTTTTTTGAACTTAAAACCAAGTTGTTTTGAGACTTTTTCACTATCATAGATAGAGATACTAGATCCGGCAATAGCAGTTTCTTTTTTAAAAACAGCTCCTTTTCCAGTAAAAAAAGAAAATATTTTTGCTAACCTCCAACCTACAGAACTTAAAAAAGGTCCAATTTTTATATGCGCGTTTTTTCTTCCAAGTTGATTTGCGATATAATCAAAGGTTGTTTTAAATGGAATACTTTCTGAAGACAGAATAAATCGTTCAGCACAAATAGAACTATTCATTAGTTGTATCATAATTTTGGCAACATCTCTAACGTCGACAAATCCACTTGAACCAGAAGTATAAAAAGGCATTCCATTCCATATTTGCTTAAAAATAAGAGAGCTTCCTTTTTCCCATTTCCCAGGACCCAAAATGATTGCAGGATTCACAATAACCGCATTTAAACCCTCTTCTACCCCACGCCACACCTCAAGTTCAGACTTGTACTTGCTGATAGAGTAGGCGCTATTTAAAGGGCTTTCAGACCACAAAGTGTTTTCGTTGATGGACTGATTTTTAGGAGCCCTACCAAATGATGCTACTGAAGACACATGACATAATTTGTTGATGTTATGCGCCAAACATAAATTTATAATATTTGCTGTTCCTTCAACATTGTTTTGTATCATTTTATGTTTGTGTTTTGGATTAAAACTAATCCAGGCGGCACAATGGTATACCGAGGTAATCCCTTTAAATGCATCTTCTAAACTTGGGAGATCTAGGATGTCTGCATCTATCCATTTTATTTTTTGAAACAGATTTGAGTAGTCATCACAATAATAGGAGAAAACCTTTTTTACAAAATTGATATTTGAACGATCTCTTTTTATGGCGCACACAAGCTTTTCAGCTTGACAAAGCTGATAAAGTAAATGTGAACCTACCAATCCAGTTGCTCCTGTAACCAATATCATTCTCGAAAGATAAGGCAAATGAGTGGTTTTATATATAGAATAAAAGTCTATTTTTACTCTTTAAAAATGCATGTGTTATGAATTTTGTTGAAGAAATGAAATGGAGAGGCATGATACACGATATCATGCCAGGTACAGAGGAGCAACTGGAAAAAGAATTGACTTCTGCTTATATTGGCTTTGACCCTACGGCAGACTCCCTTCATATAGGTAGCTTAGTTCAAATAATGACCTTGGTTCATTTTCAAAGAGCTGGACATAAACCCATAGCTTTAGTTGGTGGTGCAACAGGGATGGTTGGAGACCCTTCTGGAAAATCTAAGGAGAGAAACTTACTTTCATCAGAAGTGTTGGAGAATAATTTAAAATGCGTTCAAAAGCAGTTAGCCTGTTTTTTAGATTTTGATTGTGGAGAGAATTCTGCTGAGATTGTAAACAACTATGATTGGTTTAAGTCTATTGGATTTCTAGAATTTATTAGAGATGTAGGCAAACATATAAGCATCAATTACATGATGGCAAAAGATTCGGTTAAGACTCGATTAGAAACAGGAATGTCTTTCACAGAATTTACCTATCAATTAGTTCAAGGATATGATTTTTATCATTTGTTTCAGAAAAAGAATTGCAAATTGCAATTAGGAGGTTCTGATCAGTGGGGTAATATTGTTACCGGGACAGAATTAATTCGTAAAAAGGCCAGAGGAGAGGCTTTTGCTATAACCACACCTTTAATTAAGAAAGCAGATGGGA
>MDTB01231771.1_pt1 | contig 10572 bp, 10 predicted proteins | sample 811161 | NCBI WGS metagenome assembly MDTB01 (sample SAMN05326650, study PRJNA326480) | marine metagenome | isolation source: seawater | place: Mediterranean Sea | collected 2009
ATATTTACAGACTCACCAGATGATCTATTTGTAAATGGTTGATGTTCACCAACTCTTGCTTGTACAGCAAATTCTTCCATGCCGTCAACAAGAATAACGTTTACAACACCAGCAACAGCATCAGCACCATATATAGCTGAAGCACCTGATGTTAGGATTTCAATTCTTTCAACAATACCTATGGGAATTCTGTTCCAGTTAAAAGATGCATCTCCATCTCCTTCAGGATATGGATAATTAGCTCTTCTCTTTCCATTAACAAGGATAAGAGTTCTTCCGGGACCAAAGTCTCTTAAGTTAAGCTGATTATTTGAAGCGTTATTACTTCCGCCACCTAGACCATCCATAACTGTTTGGCCGGTATTTTGAGCAACAGATGATACTGCCTCGTATACTGATAAAAATCCACCTTGGTCTATATCGTCACTTGTTATGACAACTAGTGGTTGTGGACCTTCAATGTCAGTTCTTTTGATTCTTGAACCAGTAACGCTAATTTTTGATAGTTCTACTTCATCTCCAGAAGCTGATGATGCGCTAGATGTTGAGGTTTCAGAAGACTCACTTGAAGTTTCGGCAACTGTTTCAGTTACAACTTCTTCTGAAGAATTATCTGCTTGAGCAACCTCTTCTCCAGGATTGTCAGCATATATTGATGAAACAAACATAAAGTTTGCAACTAAAAATGCTGATAAAAATAAATAATTTTTGTTTAACATAATATTATCCCCATAAAGATATGTAATTACTCAATATTATCAAACAATTCAAAGAAATGTGCAAATTAAAAAAAGTTAATAAATAAGCTTCTAATCATTAAAAAGTATTATGGAATAACGCAGGAGATTTTAATAGTCAAGTAAACTTGACAAATATTAAAAACAATATGATAGTATTAACCTGTTACTGTTCAATTATTAATTATTAAAGGATAAAAAAATGAAAAGAATTTTAAGTCTATTTACTTTATTTATGTCAACATTCAGTTTAAACATTATTTCTGAAGAACAAATACCAGTCCAACACTTTTTTTGTGACTCCGCAATGACAAGCGGTACTTTATCACCAAATGGTAAGTATTTTGCGGCAATGGTTCCAGCATCTGGAGCACAATGTGCAATAGAAGAAGATGATGACCCTCAAGCAGCAAGAGTATTGCTCGTAATTGATTTAGAGACTAATACACCAACTGTGTTAAGTGGAACAAAAAGCAATGCACGATTAGTTGGATTTAGTTGGTTGAATAACTCAAGAATATCCTTTTATAGACAACCTTCAAGAGGAGTTGATACATACAGCTTATGGGCTATTAACATTGATGGAACAAAACCAAAATTACTAGTTCCTGGCAAGGTGGAAGATGGATATTTTGCATATGCTGGTATTCAAGATGTTATGGAGGATGATGATGATCATATCTTGATTTCTTATAACGAAAGAAGACCTAAATATAGAGATATTTACAAACTAAATATCTATACAGGAAAATTAAAAATAGTTGCAAAAGATCCCGTTATTAACGGACAAACAAGTCTAGGTTGGGCTATTGATCAGCAAGGTGTTGTAAGGGGTTATTATGCAGTAAAAGGTCTTAATTATTATCTGTACCACAGAAATGATGCGGATTCAGATTTTGAATTATTGAGGACATTTAAATTCCAAGAAGCAAGCTTTTCACCAGCTGCATACTCATATGATCCAAGATATGTATATATGAGAGGTCAAGCCGTAGCTAAGGATGGAACTGTAATTGATGATTCAAATACAGACGCTTTGTGGCTATATGATGCATATGAAGATAAATTTGTTGAAAAAATTTATGAAAATCCAAAATATGATGTTGGAGGAATTGCTATTTCTGAAAAAACTCAAAAACCTGTGTATATTTCATACACCGGAGAAAAACCAGAAAAGGTTTGGTTGGACAGTGATTTAGAACAGGTTTATGCAAGCATTGAGGCAAGCTTTCCAAATGACAAAGTATCAATTGGTAGTTGGACAAAGAATGAGGATAAGGCGATTATTAGAACTTGGAGTGATACTAATCCAGGAGAAATGTATTTCTATGACAGGAATAAGGGAAAAATCTCATTCATTGCTAAATCTAGACCATGGATAGATAAAAATGAAATGTCTCCAATGCTGCCTATATCATTTGAGGCAAGAGATGGCTTAACAGTAAGTGGCTATCTCACAGTTCCTAAAAATTCTAATGGAAAGAATTTACCTTTAATTGTTAATCCCCATGGTGGTCCTAATGCACGTGACTATTGGGGTTATAACGCTGAACATCAATTTCTTGCATCAAGAGGTTATGCCGTGTTGAGTATGAACTTTAGAGGATCTACTGGCTATGGAAGAAAACACGTAAAAGAGGCTAACAGACAATGGGGAAGAAAAATGCAAGATGATGTTACAGACTCAGTTAATTGGGCTGTAGAGCAAGGAATAGCAGACCCTGATAATGTTTGTATTTATGGAGCTAGTTATGGTGGATACGCAGTCATGGCAGGGATAACTAAAACTCCTGATATGTATAAATGTGCTGTTAATTATGTAGGTGTTACCGATATGGGCTTACTATTCTCCGAAAGACCTAAGGTTTGGGAAATATGGGACGAGCAACAAAAAATTGAAATAGGTGACTATGAAAACGAAAAAGAATATCTTGATGCAGTTTCACCAATTATGCTAGTAGATAGAATCAAAACACCTTTATATATAGTTCATGGTGTAAGGGATTGGAGAGTAGATATCAAACATGCTCAAAAATTAAGAAGAGAGCTTATTAGAACTGGTAAAGAGGAAGGTAAAGATTTTTGGTGGTTAGTAAAAACTGATGAAGGTCATGGTTTTGTAGGTGAAGCCAATAAAATGGAGCTTTACACAGAACTAGAAGAGTTCTTTGGAAGATATTTAGAACAGAGCAGCTAATTTAGAAGGATTCTATTCCAGTTAAATTTTTGCCAAGTATCAGGCTGTGAATATCACTTGTACCTTCATAGGTATTTACAGCCTCTAAGTTCATGCAATGTCTTATTACATGATATTCATCACTTACTCCGTTTCCTCCATGAATGTCTCTAGACATTCTTGCAATATCTAATCCTTTTTGACAATTGTTTCTTTTAACAAGTGAAATCATCTCTGGTTTATATTTATTTGAATCTATTAACCTACCTACTCTAAGACTACCTTGAAGGCCTAGTGATATATCAGTTTGCATATCAACTAATCTTTTTTGTACAAGTTGTTTTGATGCAAGAGGAGAATTAAATTGCTCTCGATTTAAAGAATATTCTAATGCTGCATCTAAACAGAATTCTGCTGCACCCATAGCTCCCCAAGAAATTCCGTAGCGAGCCATATTCAGACATGAGAATGGACCTTTAAAACTTGATACTTCTGGTAATATTTTATCAGCAGGAACAAATACATCATCCATGAAAATCTGACCAGTAATTGATGCTCTCAATGAGAACTTACCATCTAACTTTGGAGCAGTAAGACCTTTAGAATCTTTTTCTACTATAAGACCTCGTAATATTCCCTGCTCATCTTTTGCCCAAATAATCATTAAGTCAGCAATAGGAGAATTAGTTATCCAGGTTTTAGAACCATTTAAGATGTATCCACCTTCTATCTCCTTGCAATTAGTTTTCATTGAACCAGGATCTGATCCTGCATCAGGCTCAGTTAAACCAAAACAACCAATTAAATTTCCTTTAGCCATTTCTGGTAAATAAAACTCTTTTTGCTCCTCTGAGCCAAATTTATATATTGCATGCATTGCTAGTGATGTTTGAACACTAAATGCTGATCTATAACTTGAGTCAACTCTTTCAATTTCTTTGCAGATTAATCCATATGAAACATAGTTGACACCCGCACAACCATAGCCATCAATAGGAGCGCCAAGAAAACCCAATAAACCCATTTCTTTATATATAGAACGATCAAAAATTTCATTGCGATTTGCCTCAAGTATTCTAGGCATCAGTTCAGATTGACAATATTCACGAGCAGATTTTTGAATTATTAATTCTTCATCTGACAGTTGATCTTCAAAAAGTAATATGTCTGTATTGTTCATAATTTTTCGACTCTGATAATACCAAATCTTGGCTTAGAAAACATAATAGAATTTGAATTAAGTGAAGATTCTGCAATTTCAATCATTCTGTTCGAATTACCACAAATTATAATCAAAGGGAGCATATCCTGATACTGATATACAAAATCAATCACTTCATCATTAGCTTCTTGATGTCGCACACCATGAAGATCCAAATGAGTTATTCCTTTTTCTTCAAAAATATTCATAAACAAGTGAGATGATTTAAGTTATATAATTATTATATGGCAAAACTTCATTTCTTTTATTCAACGATGAACGCAGGTAAGTCAACTGCCCTTTTACAATCAAACCATAATTATCTTGAAAGTAATTTAAAAACTATGTTATTTATTCCAGAGGAAATTGGAAGTAAATCTGATGGAAAAATAATCTCAAGAATAGGTTTAAAAGCTGAGGCAATAATTGCAGATAAAAATTTTAGATTTTATGACGAATTAAAACAGATGAAAAATATTAGTTGTATATTTGTTGATGAGGCTCAGTTTTTATCTAAAAAACAAGTTCATGATTTGGGAAAGGTTGCGGATAATTTGAATATACCTGTAATGTGCTATGGAATAAGGACAGATTTTCAAGGTAAATTATTTGAAGGTAGTCTTGAATTATTAGCTATTGCAGATAATCTAAAAGAGTTAAAGACCATTTGTAGCGAATGTGATAAAAAAGCAACAATGGTAGTAAGATTGAATAGTAATGGTGAAATTATTCTAGAGGGTGAAAAAATTCTTATAGGTGGTAATGAAGTTTATAAGACATTATGCAGAAAGCACTTTAGAGAATTAACAAAATTAATATAGGAAAACTATGGAATATATAAATAAACAATACCTTCTTGATAAGAGACCTTCTGGAATGCCAACAGATGATTGCTGGAAGCTTAATGAAGAAAAAATTACATCGATTAAAAAAAATGAAATCTTAATTGAGGTTAAATATTTATCCATCGACCCATACATGAGAGGCAGAATGAATGATTCAAAGTCTTATGCTGCACCAGCTAAAATTGGAGAACCAATGACTGGAGAAACTGCCGGTGTGGTTGTTGAAAGCAATTCAAATCTTTTTAGTGTCGGTGATAAGGTTTGTGCACACAAAGGCTGGCAAACATATATAAAGGCAAGGGATACTGATGCGGCTTTGCTTAAAGTACCTGAAACAAACATTGGACTTTCATCATTTCTTGGAACTCTTGGTATGCCAGGCAGAACCGCTTATTTTGGACTTAATAGAGTTGGAAAACCAAAAAAAGATGAGACTTTAGTTGTATCTGCTGCATCAGGAGCTGTAGGAACTGTTGTTGGGCAACTAGCAAAAATTTATGGCTGTAAGGTTATAGGTATTGCTGGAGGACCTGAAAAATGTGCTTACGTTACTGATGTACTAGGATTTGATAAATGTATTGACTATAAAGCAGGCAACCTAAATCAAGATTTAAAAGATGCGTGCCCCAATGGAATAGATATCTATTTTGAAAATGTTGGTGGTGAGGTGACAAGAGCTATTGCTCCATTATTAAATAAAGGTGCAAGGGTTCCTATTTGTGGATTCATTTCTAAGTATAATGAAGGAGATATGTTAACAGTTGAGACACCCTTCCATGTTTTAGGTGCGCTTAAAGTCAAGCCAAAGCATAGATTCTTTGTTGTTACAGAATGGGCAAATGAATGGGAAGCTGCAACTAAGGAAATTTTAGATTTAGTAACTCAAGATAAGATACGTTATAGAGAAACTATTACAAAAGGATTTGAAAATGCGCCTCAAGCTCTAAGAGATGTATTAACTGGAAAAAATTTTGGAAAACAGATTATTGAAATTTAAGAAATATCTATTTCACCTTTCATATACAAGACAGCCTTACCCCCAATAAGAACTCTATCGACAAGGTTAGTACAATAAAGAATTCCTCCCCTATTTGAAATCTGTTTAGCAGTCAATGTAGTTTTATTTAATTTATCTGCCCAATAAGGAATCAGAGTAGTATGTGCAGAGCCAGTTACAGGATCTTCATTAATTCCATATTTTGGACAAAAATATCTAGATACGAAATCGAAGTCTTTACTTTTAGATGAGACAATTAATCCTTGCCCCTCTAGCTGAAGAAGCTTATCAAAGTCAGGATTAATATTTTTAATATCCTCTTCACTTTCCATTACTGCAAAAAGATTTATCTCGCCTAGATAAGTATTTATAGGTTTAATACCAATTGAATCTTCAACTTCATTAATATAATTGACCTCATTAAAGTTATCTTTAGGGAAATCTAATTCTAAAAAATTATCTTTATTTTCAACAATCAAGTTTCCGCTTGCAGAACTAAATGTAATTTTATTCATATTTTTATTAATAAAATTAAAATAGACATAACCTGAAGCAAGTGTTGCATGACCACATAGATTAACTTCAGTAGTTGGTGAAAACCATCTTATAAAATTAGTTCCATCTTTTTGATTGATAAAAGCTGTTTCAGATAAATTATTTTCAGCTGCTATTTTTTGCATAATAGTTTCATCAACCAAGTCACTAAAAATAACAGCTGCTGGATTGCCGGAAAAAACATTATTTGAAAAAGCATCTATGTAAAAAACATCTAATTTCATATTAATAATCCAAATGTAGTTCTTAGTTTATTTTTAAATTGGTATAAACCCTAATTTATTTCAAATATTATATGTTGATAATATATATTAATTAATTGTATAATACATTATTAATAAAATTTATATTATGCAGATTCTAGATAAAATTAATAAAGAAAATATATCTGATTCTTTCGCCCTATCAATGACAAAGTTTTTCAGGTTCATAGCTGATACTTTCTTTGCAAAAAGATATGGGCACAGAGCAGTTGTTTTGGAAACTGTTGCTGGGGTACCTGGCATGGTAGCCGGTGTTTGGATGCACTTTAAAAGTCTAAGAGCAATGAAAGTTGGTTACGGTGAACAGATTCGAGAAATGTTGGCCGAAGCTGAAAATGAAAGAATGCATTTAATGTTCTTCATTGAAATTGCCAAACCAAATTTTATTGAAAGGTTAATCGTTTTATTTTCACAAGCTACCTTTGGTCTCTTCTATTTATTCATGTATATCTTTTTTACAAGAACTGCTCACAGAATGATCGGATATTTTGAGGACGAAGCCGTTAAAAGCTATACAGAGTACTTAGATTTAGTTGAATCAGGAAATGTTGAAAATATCCCTGCTCCAAATCTTGCTATAAGTTACTATCAACTTGGAACTGATGCAAAACTTTCAGATCTAATTAGATGTGTAAGAGCTGATGAGGAACATCACAGTGAAACCAATCACAATTACGCAGATAAACTATAAATTTATATCGTAGAAATTCTCTACAGTCTCATGAGCTATCCTTTGAAGAAATTCTTTATCTGTTTCATTGATTGAACCATAGTAATTATATTCAATATCTTGAGGTGACTTATTAGTAATACTTGAGAAGACGACACAAGCTGCTAAATAAGTTCCAAGCAGACTTGGATGGGTGCCATCATAATCTTTATGTAATTGAATTTTAGGCTTTTCCGTATAAGCCTTTTCAAATGCTATGCCTACCGGTATTACTAAGATTTTGTTTCTATTAGCTACATCTATATACATTTTTTTAATATCTTTGATGATGTTTGGGTTGACATCTTCATGTGGTTCAACATAAGCATGAATCATATACAAAGCAGCCTCTGCGCCCTTTTCATGGATCTTTTCAACCATAACACCAACCTCTTTTGCAAAGATCTTTCTTTCTAGTTTGGTGTTAGTTTCACCACTTCCACCTTGAAGAATTACAAGCTGAAAAGGTTTTTCCGCCCCTAGATTGGTATGATTCAAAGGATAATCTATATTGTGGTGAGCTATTCTAGATCCGCTAATAGTAACTGACTTGTAATTACCTGTATCGATTTCTAGCTCATAAACTTCCTCAAGCATTCGTCTAACATGATTATGAAGACTATCGTTATAATATAAATAACTATTACCAATATAAAGAACTCTTTCAGGTGACTTATTTTTTAATTCATCAATAACCAAATCAACCGCCAACACAGTATTCGAATAAATTAAAATGAATATAAGTACTAGTTTCATAGTAGAATTTTAACCTATCAAATAATCAAAATGGTAACAAATATAAAAAATGCATAAAGATGTAATAGTTGTTGGTGCTGGGATATCAGGCATTGCAGCTGGGCATAATCTAAAAAAGAGTTGTCCCAATAAATCATTTGCAATATTAGAAGGCAGAGAAAGCCTTGGCGGAACATGGGATCTTTTTAAATATCCTGGCATAAGGTCTGATTCTGACATGCATACATTGGGATATAGATTCAAACCATGGATTCATGATAAGTCCATTGCCGATGGGCCTTCTATTTTAGAATATTTAAATGAGACTGTAGATGAGAATAATTTAAGAGAAGATATTTTATTAAGTCATAAGGTTAATTCTGCAAATTGGAATTCGGATACATCAATTTGGGAGTTAGTAATTGAACATAAAGATCAATTACTTGATATGACATGTAATTTCTTGTTTTTGTGTGGTGGATATTTCAGTTATTCAAAACCTCATATGCCCTCTTTTAATAATCAAGAAAAATTCGAAGGACAAATTATTCATCCACAATTTTGGAATGATCAAATTGATTACAAAAATAAAAAAATTATCGTCATTGGCAGCGGTGCAACTGCAATAACGCTAGTTCCTGCTATTGCTAAAAAAGCAGAACATGTAGTAATGTTGCAAAGATCTCCAAGTTATGTAATTTCAAGACCTAGCGAAGATGCTATTAATAAATTTCTTCGAAAGTTTCTACCTATCAAGGTTACTTACTTTTTAATTAGATGGAAAAATATTCTTTGGCAGAGTTATACATTTTACTTAGCAAGAAAATTTCCCGAAAGAATAAAGCAAGGTATTCTTGATTTATTAAAAGATGAATTAGGTACTGACTATGATATCAAGAAACATTTTACTCCCTACTACAAGCCATGGGATCAAAGAATGTGCCTTGTTCCTGACAGTGATTTATTTTCTGCAATCAAAAAAAATAAAGCATCTGTAGTTACTGATAAAATAAAAGAATTTGAATCAGATGGAATATTACTCGAATCAGGAAAAAAAATAACGACAGATATTATTGTCACTGCAACCGGTATTGAGCTTAATTCTTTAAATGATATCAATGTCACTATTGATAAAACCAAAATTAATCCACATGAAAGACTTACCTATAAAGGGATGATGCTAAGCGGTGTTCCTAATTTTGCTCTCTCTTTTGGTTATGTTAACGCCTCTTGGACATTGAGGGCTGATTTAACCTGTGAGTACGTATGTAGATTAATTAACTTAATGGATAAAAAAGGTGTGGATTGTTGTGCGCCAATTGATGATCAAAGTGCCTATGGTGATGATGATCTTATTGATTTTACTTCAGGTTATGTACAAAGAGGACTCCGTTTGATGCCTAAACAAGGTAATAAGGCCCCATGGAAAAACTATCAAAATTATATAAAAGATATTTTTGCAGTTAGGTTGTTCTCAATTAAAGATTCCAATTTGAATTTTTACAATAGTAAAAAGTAAATTCCTAGCTATATGCAAGATTTACTACAAAATAAAATATTCCAATTGCCATAGATAAATATAAAATCCAGCTTAATCGATTATCCATTTTCAAATAGTAACTTTTATCTTGAAAAAAATAAAACTATATCAAGCAAATCACTTGTTACTTTTAATGTTTATAATAAATAATAATGAAAAAATCATTTATAAAAATATCAACAATAATAATTGGTCTAATATCTAGTGCACTTGTGTACTATTCATTGTGGTTAGTGTTTCGTTATTTTGAATTTATAAACTAATTAGCTGAATAAATATATTGGCATATTAATTGCATATATAAGCATATAAAACACATTTATTTATAAGGAAATATAATGAAACAATTATTAATGACAGTATTTTTATTAGCGCCTATAAGCTTAACCGCTGATTATGAGATAAAACAAGGATTTTCTATTAAGGGAAAAATAGCATCTGTAAAATCATCACCAAAGTTTGCTTCTGTTGAGAAATGTAAAAGTTTCGCAGATTCTAGAAGTAAGATTATTGGGTTTACATATGATTCAAATAAAAAGAAATGCACCCTTTTTAAATCTGTAAGAAGCATGGCAGAAGAACCAGGAGTTACTTCAGGAATTGCTAACGATAGTTAAAGAATTCTAATAAATTTGAATATTATAAATTTCCTTTGGCACCCAATAAGAGTTCTTTAACTCTAATTTTAAGTTTACTGCGTTAGTCCACGATTTTATTGTATCTTTCTTTAATAAGTGGTGGAGCTACGCGGGATCGAACCGCGGACCTCTTGAATGCCATTCAAGCGCTCTCCCAGCTGAGCTATAGCCCCAAA
>MDTB01159414.1_pt1 | contig 10571 bp, 4 predicted proteins | sample 811161 | NCBI WGS metagenome assembly MDTB01 (sample SAMN05326650, study PRJNA326480) | marine metagenome | isolation source: seawater | place: Mediterranean Sea | collected 2009
ATTTGGTCTCCGTTGTTCTGAATGTTGTATGGGCCGTTTGTGAATCTTTCAGCGTACATGATAGAACTGTAAAGAGTCGCAGTGTTAAGTCCAAGAACACCGTTAGATGTAGCAGTTAGAGATGGAGTTGTTACAAACTCATCTGCGTTTGGTACATTAAAGACAGTGTAAACATTAGATTCAAGAGTTGTGTTACCAGTACCAGCGTTGACGTAAAGGATGTCTCCAGCCTTAAGTCCGTGGTTAGTAATTGAAATCTTACCGAAACTGAATGTAACTGATGGGTCAGTCGCAACCTGTATGTTATCAACCAGAGGTTTGTCGAGATAAATCGTTCGATAACTTCGGTCAATACCAATAATTTTCGTTCCAGTCGCAACACCAGCGTTACCAGCAACAAATTGTCCAAGAGTTAGATCATCGATACTAACTTGTGGGTCGATTGTTAGATAAGAGTTACCAACAACACCGATTGTTGGGTCAACACCATTACCTTTAGTAACTGTGGTTCCGATACCGACACTTGCACCGTGTACAACACCCTGTACTGAGATAGGCATGTTATTCGCACGAGTCACATAGTAACCGTAGATGTTACCAGCAGGACCTGTGAAAGTGAAAGTCTGTTCTGGATAAGTAGCAGTTGTTCCACTACCAACGTTCTTAATTACCCATCTAGCGCCATTCAACAGTATACCGTACTGTTGGTTGTAGTCCTGATCTCCTCTGTTGTTTACACAGACAGGATAACCAGTGTTTGCAGTTGTACCGTAACCATTAACGTTTCCGTCAATATATGGCTCAAAGTATGTTGTTGCAGACGGAACATCTCCCTCGGCAGGAGTTGTGTTACTTGTGAAAAGTTTTAACACAAGATTTCGCGGTGATGTATCTTCTAAATCTGCGACAAAGTTATTCTGAGCGATCAGATAACGTAGCGACTCAATTTCACCAATATTAGGAACGAGTAATGCCATTGAAAAACTACCTCTAGGGGTCTAGTTGAACTAAGAACTAATGTTATTTATAATTTTAATTTTAGAGAGATTAATATCCTTCTAATATTGTTCACACTGATCACATCAAATCGGAGGATTTCTCCAGCTGCAATCGTGGTTGTCCAATTATTTAGGACATCATCAAAGTATTTATCGGAATTCGTTAATTGAATTCTCTGAGCAGCAGTTATGCTGTTAAATGCAGGGTAATCTGCAAACGTTGTTTTTGATATATCAAATACTATATCACCAGTTTGATCTGACAAAACTCTGACATTTTCAATGACTCCGCTGACATCTATGGTCAATTTACCTTTATCACCGACTTGCATTGGAAGACTTCCACTATCAATTACATAGTTTACAGTCCTCGTCAGATCAGCAGCTGCAGCGAGAGCAATGATTACTATATCGTCATTTGTTGCTGGTGGAGTTGTAAACACAACCTGACTACCAGATATATTGTAATCATTTGATGGGTCTAAAAAAAGACCATTCTTGGTAACAATAAGTTGTTGATTATTGTTAGGAGTGTATGGTGCTCCTTGATCATTTAGGGAAAATGTGGTCTCAGAACCATCTTGTACTGGTGTTTTACCAATAATTATATTACCATATTGGATCGACTTCGAGGGAATCTCGTAGTCTACACCGACATTGTAACTGCCAGGTTCATTGAGAGTGACTAAGTAATCTGCCATTATCTTGTTACGCCTGGAATTACAAGAAGATTTCCTTGTATTGGTCTAGTCTTATACGCATTTGGGGAAGTTAAGACCAAATCATACACATACCTTCCCCCTTCTATCACAGAAGTCATGGTACTTGCCATTGCCACTTTAATTTGACCATTAACCCTATTAGGGAAAGATACTATAAAAGCAGTGGACTTTGTTGCAGCAGGGTGCTTTCTTAGTTGAGCAGTTCCAGTGTAGCCTGTTAGGTTCAAAGAACTTGCATCTTCATTTCTGATGGTGAAAGTTGCTTCAAAATCCACACCTTGATCTAAAACTAAGTTGATGTTCCTTGCTGTCATCTGTCAAAGGGAGGTTTTAGTTATTTATCTAATTTACTCAAAATGAGTTTCATCATTGATTTCAACTCATCAACATCATCTTTTAACTTATCCATTTCATCCACTTCTTGCAACTTTTGTTGCTTCAGTTTTAGATAATTTTCATACTCACTATCAGAACAATTTAAAATTGCACCCGATTGTTCATCTCTATAGAGAGATCCGCTATCTTTTACTTTTATCCTATTCATTAGATTGATGCGATTGCTCTTAAGTCACGAATCTTAGGAACATAAGCAAAGTTAGTTCCTGTCATAACAATCTTAATTTGGAATCCATTGAACTGTGGTAAGTTCTTAGCGTTGAATTCATATTCTTTATAATCTGCCTCAGTAGAAGAAGAAAGAATTCTTCTATCTGGTTTACCATTATTCTTGGCAGGGTCAATAGCATTACCATTAGAATCTAGGTTTTCAAAGCCTGGGAATAGTTCAAATAACTGATACTGTGGTGGTGCATCAATTCTGAATATTCTGTACATAACTCTAATATCATTAGTTGAGTGTCTATAAGCATCAAACTGAACTTTTAATCCATCAGAAGCTTTTTCTAGATTAACAACCTTAGATAAGTAAATTGCAGCACTAGGATCTTGATCAACTGAATTAACTCTACGATCTGTAGCATAATTACTGATCTTAGAATTCAATCTATCCATGATGGTGATCATGTTTACTCTATCCAAGTCAATCATAGGACTAACTTTAGGATCATCTGTAGTTAGAGTTGTTTGTAATGTAAATGATTTTCTGCCTGGGAAATCAATGAGTTTTTCAAGTTCATTACTCTTGGAAGCAACAATTCTAGGTGTAGTTAGATAGTTATTGGTATTGAGTGAGATGTCTTCATATCCCTGATCTACAAATGCAGTCAAGTTTCCGTCAGGACTGTTACCACTAAATGTTCTGATCTTGGCAGATATCTCAGTTCCTTCTGGTAAGAGAGTTGCAACATTAGGTCTAACAATATTGAAAGCAATGTTCTGAGTCGCCATAGGACCATAAGCATTACCAACTTGTACATACTGTTGATCGTAACTACCACCAGATTTATTCTCACTAAAGAATAGTTCTGGGAATCCATTTGCATTTCCAGTTGCTCTGTCTATACCTCTACTTGAAACTCCAACTTTAATCCAGTAATGATCGACATCAATAGGATACTTGGTATCGTTTGTAGGTAAGAAACTATGAGATGTGTTGATTCTTCTTAGAGAAACTCCATTCAACTCATACTTAAATATCTTGTCATTTACTTCGTAATCACCAGCTTTAGTATTATCAATCGATCTAGTAACGTTATTAATTGTAGATGTTGTAGTCGTAACACCAGTGTACTTAATAATTTCATTGTTTATCTTAATATAGCCTGGATTGGAACTACTGACTGGGACATTCTCGAATGAAGTAAAGATTCCAACAGCAGTAACAGTCATATCTTCTGTGCTTGAAGAATCAACTGTGGATGTTAATTTCTCAGGTTTAACATCACCCTCTACACCAGACAATGTAACTTGATCTTCTCGTGAGTACATACCATGATTTGAATGCCTTACACGGAAATGTAATCCATCAGTAACATTTTGTAGGTATGTAATAGGAGCTCCATTTACAACACTTGTTCCACTACCACCAACGTAAACTACAGAAGATGATGAGTCAACTTTAGGTACACCTTGAATATTATCAAGAACTAAAGTATTGAAAGCACTAATCACGCCAACATTATTTGGAATTGTTAATCTCAAGTCTTTTCCGAATCCACCAGTGTTAGTTGAATTAACTGTCAGTACGTCACCAGCAGAGTATCCTGTTCCTCCAATAGAAACTGTTGCTGCAACAGCAACTCTATTATCAACGGTCAAGTTGACAGCTGCACCAACTCCTCTACCAAACTGAGATATAAGTGGTACATTAGAGTAAACAACGGATGATGCAGAAAAACCACTACCACCGTTTGTAATTGTTAGATCACTACCAATACCTATTGCACCAAGAACTTTATTTAAGTTAGCCTTAAAGTTTGGATTATTTTGTTGATAGATTGTAGTTCCTTCTGTCAAACCAGCCTGTTCAGCGGAAGTCAAACTCTTACCCAAACCAACTACTGCATTATAGGCAAGCATATCAATTGGGTTAGGTGCAAGAGAAACAATCTGTCTGTTTCCTACCTCTAGGTCTGGATTATAGAAATTAACTCTACCAGTTGTTGAAGTGAAGTTTGCTCTGTATAGATTGAATTTCAAATCTTCTAACTGACTAGGATCCCATGTAGCACCGTTCTGTGATTTGAATAGTGAACCAAGTAAAGGTTGTTGAGATACAATAACTTTTTCCGAATCGGCAGCATTTACAGTTGTAATATCTTCTTCACCCATCCTAGAGATATAAACAAAGTATTCATTGGATGCGGAAAGAAGAACAAGAGCATACTCTCCTCCACCCTCACAATATACAGGTGATGGGAAAGTAAATGTTGTTGCTTCTGATCCATCTTGAGATAGAACAACTTCATCTGGATCTAGAATACACTCACCAAATGGTAGGATTTCTTGTGTAGGTAAACCAGTTTGAAGTGTTCTTACTTGTAAGGTAACAGGTAATTGGTTTGTATCTTTAGCTTGGAAGTAAACATCACACTTAGTAAGATATACACCACCAACATCAGGAACTTCAAATGATTGTGCAAGAGGGTCAACCCATCTAGTCTGAGTTGTAGATCTCTCTGCAAAAGTATTTTCAATAACTAATCTACTACTCTCATCAGTAAGAGTTCTATCAGCAGATTGAGGTATTCTCTGAACATCTGCATTTCTCATTCTGAGAGTAGAAGACTCTACAGTCTGAAGCGTACCAGATGATGTAAAGTTAGCCTCACCAGAACTATCTGTAAATCCAGAGATAGTTGAGTTTACAGGAGATGATGATAGAGTAAATGTCTTAGTACCAGTGCTAAATGAAGGAGCAGATGGAATTGTAGGATCTGGTAAGAATAGAGATCCAATCAATGATCCAGCCTTATCAGTAATCAATCTAATTGCACTCACTCTTGCGATTGCGCCACTAGACTGTCCAACTAACTTCATACCAGTAGTGATATATCCATAGAAACCAGATGCAGACTGAAGTTCTAAAGATGCAGTATCAACGTTCAATACAGAAGTTGTAGATGAATATGTTGACGATATACTAGATGCAGGGTCATATGGGTTCTGTTTATAAACCTGATCTGGATTATTGTAAGGACCATACTTATGATTCTGATTTGCAAGTCTGAATCTAATTGCGTCATTTGTTGTATTTGCACGACTTCCTTCTACAATTTCACCAGCACCAAATGTACCAGATACCATTGTAATCTCGATAAGTTTTGGCACAACATATTTCGACATATCGATGTTGTCGAAGAATGGATATAATCTTGTATTAGGCTTAAGTCTCCTAGTAACAAACTCAATATTTCTTGATCGCATTGTAGCGATAACTTCTGTGTTTACAACCTTATCACCAAGACTTGTGGTATCAAATCTCTCACCAACACGGAACTGAATACCCTCTCTAGTTTGGTTTGTAGTAGTTGTAGTTGTTTGCTCCTTGAAATCAAATGTTGTATCGAGGAAGTTAGTTGTTGTAGTAATAGGTATACCACGACCAAGAGGGATATGAGATCCACGTTGGAAATGTCCTCTTTGAGTAGATCTACCAGTAACTTCTGTATCTGTTCTACTAAACAGACTTGGGCCTGTATCTACACTTGATCCTGTCCAAGTTGTTTCCCATGATCCCCAATCTATAGGCGATAAACCAGTGTTACTATCAGCACCAGTGATTCCCATAGTAGAATTAAAACTACCTTCAATATCATATGTTGCACTAGTTCTTCTAGTTTCAATCCATGTGTCAGTGCCTGGATTTAATTCAACCTGACCAATCCAGTTTACAACAGCAAATGGGTTTACATTCTCAATACGAGTTGCAAAGTTGTTTTCTAAGTAAACTGTATCACTATAATTCAAACATATAACGTCACCAACTCTCTTGACGTTTGCATCACCAAGATCTTCTACAAATCTATAATCAGCAGATGGGTTAGATGATGTAGCAGCACCAACAATCGCCTCCGATCCAAGTAATAAATCAATAGATGTTGTGTAGTGTTGTGGTCTTAATCTACCCGATGTAGAATCAATAGACGCTTTGTATTGACGGTTAGTTACATCACCACCAGCTACAGATTTGAAGTTATCAACAAAGAATCCAGACTTAAATCTTTCTAGATTAGTCTGTGGATCACGAAGAGACATATTTGATGTCTCCACTTCAAGTAAGGATAGAGATGTGTAGTATTCTATATTTTTAATTCTATTCTCTAGAGTAACAATATCCTTCATTCGGAATCGTTTATGTCTAGCGACTGTTAGCTTAACATCAGATGAATTGTAAACATAAGGGGGAAGGTTTATTGTAGCTACTTCTAAAGCATTATCAAGAGTGTTTGGAAGTTTTGGTAGTTCAGATGGGACACCTTTAGATAGAGTAAAGATACCTTCTTTACTCAAGAATAGTTTGTCAATTCTTCCAAGATAGTATTCATAGGATAGATTGAATGATTTATCCTTAGCAACCACATGAGATGATGAAGATGTGCCAGGCACAAATACTCTTGCATCAAATTCCCAAGGAGCTTTACCAGCAATAGTGGATGTAACTCTAGGTCTTAAGTCAATAATATCTGCACTGTTTATACCATTAATAACTGGTAATACAGTTCCATATAATTTTCTTTCATATGAATTGACTGTTACAAAGTCGCCTGGATCTGCAGCATCAATAACAAAGTTATTGTAAACAATTGTAAGTCTTCTTGTAGGTGCTTCAGTATCTTCTTTTCTGATAAGTGCAGAGTAGTCAACGTAATCTAATCTTTGGCCTGGATCAAACTCAAAGTTATTTCTTATATCCCTATCGCCTGGAGTAAATGACTGTACAACACCAGAAACGTTAGTTTCTTCAAATACAATCTCCTCACCTATCTCAAAAGCATTTTCATTCTGGGATACAAAACTTACTTCATCAGATCCATTAGTAGCAACGAAAACACCAGAAGCACCAGAAGTTTTACCAACTATAGTTTCACCAACTATAGCATTAAGAATATTAGAGTTTAGATTTGTGAGTTGTAATAATGGGAACTGTGCGTCACTAGTAGATGAAGATTCTAATACAGCGAGAACCTCTGCAACATCACAAACACCAAGAGATACTCTTTGATCTTGTACTCTATTACCATAGGCAGTGTCATAAGTCAATCCGTCATTTAATTTCATCAATCCAGTTCCAGATTGTGTCTTACTGGATTTGTTTATAGTGTATGTCGTTGCTCTCTTGAATACTTTTGCTTTTGGTTTTACGTTTACTTTCTTCCAAGTTACTGTTAAAACAGCTGCCCCAGAAGCACTATCTAATCCAGATAGAGTTACTGTTCTACCACTAACTGTAAGTTTCTGATTAGTTAGATTTTCTGTCTTACCAGTTGTCTTAAATGTGAGGTTGTAGTCTTCTTCATCAAATGGCTCTAGAGTCAAGTCCGCATCAGTTTCTAAAGTTCCACTAAAAGCGTTACTTGCAACTGTAACATTATATGATTTCTTGAATAGGATGTCTGCACCATTTGTATCTACACTTGCAACATTTGGTTTAGTTAATTCACTGAATAAAAATGCCTTTGAGTTATTTTGTACTTCTAAGGTAACTTTAAATAAATCATTCGCATTTACTTCATTAGATGGTAATCCACCAGAACATACATTTTCAACGTCTGTGGTCGCTTCTAGACTTATTGCAATGGCATTTACACCTGTAACTCTATTGTAAGTAGGAACACTGTTTCCAGCAACACTATACTGAATGATGTCACCTGTCTTGATACCAGAGTTTACAAAACTAGCACTAGGAGATGATATTGTAGATGCTCCACCAACCTTTGCACTCACAGTAAACTGAGTTGCAACAGGAGCTATCAAATGTCCTAAACTTAGAATTGGGTCAGCAGTAAACGGATAGTTAGTCATATCGTTACTGACTATCTGTTTGACATCTTCTATTCCATAATCTTCTACTTCAGTGATACTTCTATTTGCAGTAACACCATTGATAAAGAATTCCTCACCTACTTGGAATTGACCAGAAACCTGATACAAAGTAAGTTGTGTAGATCCATTTGAAGATGTATAAGCATATCCAGAAGCATTACTATTTTGTCCAACGACATACGCTGGAAGATTCACAGTCGCCTTTGTGTTTAATTGTAGATAGGTGAATGTCTGAATATCATATAAAGATGATTCAAATATTGTAGAAGAATCAGCATAACCAACATTCTTCAATTTCATATCATACACTCTAGCAACACCAACCTGTTCACCATTTGATGTGCCTACAGTAGAAGTTCTTTCATTGAATAGTTTTACATAAGAACTTGTGGTAATACCAATTAGGGGTGAACCATAGACGTTATTAAGTTCTACCTGTCTACCTACACTAAATGGTAATGATTCGTTAACTATTTTTTGTGTTGTACGAGGTTTAGGAACGTCAACAGTTGTAGTATTAATAGTTTCTATCTCATATCCCTTAACGTATGCCTTTCCAGGCCCTATGGATAAACACATCAAATCATCTGTTGGTGTGTTACCCTGTTGTGTTAATTGGTTATCATAGTATGCACCATTGTTTCCTATTCTATTATTCAAACACTCTTTAGGATCAATGGGAAAAGGTTTTATATAATAATGTCCAGATTCATCAAAAGTCCTTCTAGCTAATTCATCACGAATTAGATTATACTCATTTGTGCCAGATTTTACGAATTTTTGTAGAATACCATTTTCAATTCTCATCAACTCTACAAAGTTCTCATCATTTAGATCGGTAAGAGATTTCTTAATGAGAGTTGTAGATAGTTTGAATCTATCAGCACCAGGCGCTGCAAAGTTTGAAAATCCTCTTGCATTGTCATATAGATCATTATCTGTAGAAGAAGCAGTTACTAATTCTTCTTTTACTAAAAGACCTACCCTATATGATGGAGTATCACTGTACTGATCTAGTATAACTGTAGAGTCAGAAACAGTTACAAAGAAACCTCTGATAAAGTAAACACCAGTGGCTATCTTCGCTGCAGCACCTGTTGCAGTAGAATTTGATATGAGTGTTGTTGCAAAACTAGCACCCGATCTGATACTAGAAAGAGAGTAGTTTAGATCTTCTTCTAAGAGTAAGTTCTCTCCATCTGCAAATGTTTTTCTTGAGAAATCAGTGTCACTAGAACTTTGATATTTGATGTATAAAGTATATGCTCCTCTGACTGACTCTCTGTTTGTAATATATGTTTCTACCTTTGCTGTAACACCACTTGTTTCTCCTCTAATTTTTTTACCCTTTAAGTTTTCTAAGTAAAGAGAAACAGGGATACCTAAATGTGCATCATCAATCTGTACACAAGTATACTCAGAATCATAAGCGACTTGGCCTGGAATTACAACAGAACCTTCTTTAAAGAAGTGCTTACCAAATTTTTCAATCTGACTCTGTAGAATAGATTGAAGTGTTGTAAGTTCCCTAGACTGTATGGGTAAACCTGGCTTGAATAGTACCCTTTGATAATTTTTTAGTTCTTCAAAATCATCAAAGTATGGAGATGAATTTAAGTTGGTATTTTGTGGCATTGCTCTTTAAAACTCCAGCACTATTTTGATGTCTTCCTTTTGACTTGATGATCTAGGAATTGCAGTTCGATTATCAATATAGATTATTTCACCAGATTTAGTATTAAACTCAGCAGATGAAATACCAGAACTAAAACTCATACCAAGCTGATATACCTTGTTATTTATTGAGGTACTGACACCGTTAAAATTAGTATCAACAGAAAGAAGTGACCCGACCACAGACGATCCACTGATAGTAACTCCATATCCAGCATCAGGAGTTGAAGTGAATGGAATAATCTTATATCCAGTTTCACTAGATGCAAGTCCCATAGGCTGATAATACTTCAATACTCCAGTAACTTTATCCCATGCCGCTACATAACCTATAGCAGTCGATCCTACACCAACTGTCTGTGTAATCTCAGAGTCAACAGCATAGGTTGTCGCTGTTGTTACACCAGAAAGTTTAACTGCCTTTAAACCACTGACCATAGCGGTGTCTAGTAATTCTGTACTACTACCAAACACAGTGGGATTTTTTATAAGTCCAACCCTAGCGAAGTCATTACCTTCAATAATATCAGGGTTAGTTTCTAAAGTTTCAAATCTAGAATATAGTAAAGCTCTGTATGCCCCTAATTCTCTGTAAATATCATATCCGTGGCCACCTTTGGGTGGAATGATGACACTAAAACCAGCAACAGACGTAGTTCCTATTCCAGTATTGGTAAGGTTAGCAAGAACACCGCCAGACTCACTGCCAGGAGCGCCTGGGAAGAACTGTATG
>MDTB01208989.1_pt1 | contig 10571 bp, 9 predicted proteins | sample 811161 | NCBI WGS metagenome assembly MDTB01 (sample SAMN05326650, study PRJNA326480) | marine metagenome | isolation source: seawater | place: Mediterranean Sea | collected 2009
ATGGGTGAACCATTCGGATATTATTTTATCTACATTAAGTGAAAGAATAATTAAACGGAAACTTTTAAAAATCCAAATTCAAGAGAACAAATTTGACCCTGATTTAATTGAAGAAATTAAACATAAAGTATCTAAAAAATATAAAATTAGCCTTGAGGAAACAAAACATCTAGTTTTCTCCAAAAAAATTAACAACAAAGCTTACAACCTAAAAAAAGATAAAATTAATTTACTTTTTAAAGGGGGGGAACTAATAGATGTTGCTCAAGCTGCAGATCATTTAAATATATCTGTTTTAGCAAACACGGTCTCAAAATACTTTCTATGCTATCCAAAAGATTGCTTAGTTTAGAAAATTTGTACTTTAGCAAACTATGAAATTTACTGTAGGACAAATAGCAAAAATGCTTCAAGGAGATGTAGTTGGAGATTCAAATATTGTTTTGAATAAACTAACTAAGATAGAAGAAGGCTCTGAGCATTCTATTGCTTTTTTGTCTAACCCTAAATACAATGAATATTTATATAAAACTAAAGCATCTGCAGTAATTATAAACCAAGACTTTATTTTAGATAAAAATATAACTACAACTCTTATTAGGGTTAAAGATGCTTATGCCTCCTTTGCAGAACTACTTCGTTTTATTGAAAATACTGGGAAAAAGAAACCAGGTATTGAGCAGCCTTGTTTCATTCATGAAACAGCCAAGGTAGATAAAGATTCTTATATAGGGGCATTTACTTATGTTGGGGAAAATGTTCAAATTGGGAAAAATGTCTCAATATACGCTCAATGCTATATAGGAGATAATGTTAAAATTGCAGATAACTGTGTATTATATGCTGGTGCTAAATTATACCATAATTGTATTATAGAAAAAAACAGTATTATACATGCAGGAGCAATTATTGGCTCTGATGGATTTGGCTTTGCTCCATCTAGTAAAAATGAATACGATAAAATTCCTCAACTAGGAAATGTCCATATCAAAGAATCTGTTGAGATTGGTGCGAACACATGTATTGATCGAGCTACTATGGGATCAACAATCATTAACAAAGGTGTAAAACTTGATAATTTAATACAGGTTGCTCATAATGTAGAAATTGGAGAAAATACAGTTATTGCTTCCCAAACAGCAATTGCAGGTTCAAGTAAAATTGGGAAAAACTGTATGATTGGAGGGCAAGTAGCAATTTCTGGACACCTAACAGTTGCAGATAATGTTAAAATTGCTGGAAAAACAGGAATAGCAAAAGACGTGAAAAAAAAGGGCAAAATACTTCAAGGACCCTTAGCTTTTGATTTAAAAGATTTTCAAAGATCTTATATTTACTTTCGTCAATTACCAAAATTGGCAAAAAGAATTGATCAATTAGAAAAACAGCTGATTAAAAAATAAATGGAACAACAGCAGAGTATAAAAAATGAAGTCAGCACTAGTGGAATAGGATTACACTCTGGGAAAAAAGTAACACTATTGTTTAAACCTGCTCCAATAAATCATGGAATTTGCTTCAGAAGAATAGACCTTGAAAACAAGCCAATTATTGAGGCTGATGTAAAATATGTTTCAGATACAGATAGAGGAACCTCATTAAACAAAAATGGTGCGAGACTTCAAACAATAGAGCACGTTCTTGCAGCTTGTGCTGGAATGAAAATTGATAATTTATTAATTGAAATAGATGCTGAAGAACCACCAATACTTGATGGGAGCTCAATAGAATTTATTAACTGCTTAAAAAAAGCTGTCCCAAAAAAACAAAATGCAATTAGAAAGTACTTCCATATAACGGAAGAAATAATATATAAAGATGAACAATCAGGCATGACAATTCATGCTATTCCTGATGAAGAATATAAAATTGATGTTTCAATTGACTATAATTCTGATGTTTTAGGAAAGCAAAAAACGCAACTTAATTCAATTGATGAATTTGAAACAAAATTTGCCCATGCAAGAACTTTTTGTTTTTTACACGAACTTGAATTACTATTACAAAATGGACTTATTCGAGGTGGTGACTTAAGTAATGCGATTGTTTATGTTGAAGAAAAAGTAGAACAAGAAGAACTAGAAAGACTTGCTCTAATATTTAATAAAAAAAATATTGATGTTAGTAAAGATGGTTACTTAAATAATATAGCACTTCATTACCCAAACGAAGCTGCTAGACATAAATTACTTGATGTTGTAGGAGATTTAATGCTAATAGGCATGCCTATAAAAGGAAAAATTATTGCGCATAAACCAGGGCATGGTCCTAATACAGAGTTTGCAAAAATTATGAAAGAAATTATTAAAAAAGAAAAAAATAAAGCTCCAAAAGTTGATCTTAATGCAGTTCCAATTATGGATGTACATCAGATCATGAATACATTACCACATCGACCCCCGTTTTTATTCATAGACAAAATTATTGAGCTAAGTGACAGTAGAGTCGTTGGTTTAAAAAATGTGACTATGAATGAAGACTTCTTCAAGGGACACTTTCCTGGAGCACCAATTATGCCTGGTGTTCTTCAAATAGAGGCCATGGCTCAAGTTGGAGGAATACTCGTGTTAAATACTGTTCCTGATCCACAAAACTATTTAACGTATTTCATAAAAATTGATAAAGTGAAATTTAAACACAAAGTAACCCCTGGAGATACGTTAATTTTTGAATTAGAATTAATTAGTCCAATAAGAAGAGGTATTTGCCATATGTATGGAAGAGCTTTTGTAGGCGAAAATATTGTTGCAGAAGGAGAAATGATGGCCCAAATTGCTAAAAAATAATTAATATGAACCAACCATTATCTTATATAAATCCAGAAGCTAAAATTGCTCAAAATGTGGTTATTGAACCTTTTACAACCATTAATAAAAATGTGGAAATTGGAGAGGGAACATGGATTGGGTCTAACGTGACTATCATGGAAGGTGCCAGAATAGGTAAAAATTGTAGAATTTTTTCTGGTGCAGTAATTTCTGCAATCCCTCAAGATTTAAAATTTGGTGGAGAAGATAGTCTTGTGATCATTGGAGATAATACAACCATAAGAGAATGTGTAACCATCAATAGAGGAACAAGTGCCTCAGGAAAAACAATTATTGGTATGAATTGTTTACTCATGGCTTATGCTCACGTGGCACATGATTGTGTTGTTGGAAATAACTGTATTATTGTAAATAGTGTTGCACTTGCAGGTCATGTAATGCTTGGAGACTATGCAATAATTGGAGGTTTATCTGCCGTCCATCAATTTGTAACAATTGGATCTCACGCTATGATCTCAGGTGGCTCACTAGTAAGAAAAGATATTCCCCCATATGTTAAAGCAGCCAAAGAACCAATTTCATTTGTTGGTATTAATTCTATTGGACTTAGAAGACGAGGTTTTACGCCTGATAAAATTGCTGAAATTCAAAACATATATCGTCAAATTTTCCAAAAAGATAACAACACTTCTCAAGCCCTAGAAGTTATAGACACAGAATTTGCAGCAAGTAAGGAAAGAGATGAGATTACTAGTTTTATTCGCTCCTCACAAAGAGGAATTATGAAAGGTTATTCTTCTAAATAAGTGTCTTTAAAACTTATAAATATTGGTAAAGAGTTTAATAACGAGTGGATATTTAAAAATATTAATTATCAATTTGAAATTCCTGGAACTTATGTAATTCGAGGTGCAAATGGATCTGGAAAATCTACCTTACTAAAAATTATTTCAAGTTACCAATATGCTTCTGAAGGAAAACAAGAACTCACCATAAAGTCCAAAAATATTCCATCTGAAAATTGGAATAAACACATTGCTTTTGCTGCACCTTATATAGAATTAATTGAAGAAATGTATGTAGGAGAATTTATTGATTTTTATATTAAATTCAAACCCTTGGTTAAAGGTTTATTAAAAAAAGACATCATTCAAGATACTCGACTACAACAATCTTTACACCAACAAATACAACATCTTTCTTCAGGAATGAAACAACGGTTAAAACTTGCTCTTGCTTGGCATAGCAACACTTCTATTCTACTTTTAGATGAACCCTGCTCTAACCTAGACAAACATGGAATTGAATGGTACAAAAACTTAGCAAAAAAATATTCTAAGGACAAACTAGTCATTGTTTGTTCCAATAATATTCATGACGAATATTTCTTTTGTGAAAACAGTTTAAACATAGAAGAATTTAATCATTGCTCTAGCTAATAAAAATTAATATCTTAAACGTCTAAAATATAGAATTATGGCCAGCACCTCAGACATCAAAAATGGTTTATGTATCAAACATAATCATGACTTATTTAAAATTATTGAATTTCTTCATGTAAAACCAGGAAAAGGGCCTGCTTTTGTTCGAACAAAATTAAAAAGTCTTACCTCAGGAAAAGTTTTAGAAAACACATTTCCATCAGGAGCTAAAATTGAAGCTGTAAGGGTTGAAACTAGAAAATATCAATATTTATATTCTGAAGATGACGGTTTTCATTTTATGAATACAGAAACATACGAGCAAATTTTCCTAGACAAAAATACAGTGGGTGGGCATGAATTTATGAAAGAAGGTCAAATTATTGAAGTTGTATTTGATGCAGACCAAGAGAACCCTCTTACCTGTGATGTACCATCTTCAGTCATTTTAGAGGTTACCTACACAGAACCCGGAGAAAAAGGGAATACTGCTACTAATGCTACAAAACCTGCAAAAGTTGAAACAGGTGCAAATGTAAATGTGCCATTATTCATAAATGAAGGAGATAAAATTAAAATTGATACTACCAAAGGTACTTATCAAGAACGAGTCAAATCTTAAATAAAATTTATAACCATTACCAAAAAACCTTTTGTTAGCAAGGAGTTTTTATTCTTTGTGTGTTTTTAACATCTAGAGCTACTATAATTGATAGGAAAGCCCAAACAGGAACTGAAGCCTTATCCATATCAAGAAAATTATTCAAAAAAGCATGGGTAAAATAAGTAACTAATCCTAAAATAGATGCTAACAACATCGACCGATTTTGCTTGTCTTCTAAAATGGAATATAATAAAATAGATCTAGTAAAAACTGTGACAATAAGGATTAAAAAGAAAAGTAGGCCAGGCCAACCTGTTTCTGCCAAAGCACTTAAATACTCACTGTGTGCATTACCCATATTTCCAGAATTAGTACTTATAATAGTTTTCTCATAATAACTCTGAAAAGGAGCATAATGAAACTGATAAGTACCTGCCCCCCATCCAAAATGAGGGCGCTCTTTAAATAGTCTAACTGCGGACTTCCATCTGTTTATTCGCTCTAAATTTGAGGCGTCTGTAGTCACATTAGACATAGATTCAACATGTTCTATAAAACTATCTGAGGAATCCTGACTATTCCTCTCTAGAACCATTAAAATATCTGTTTGAAAAGTAAAAACAAAGGCTGTGAAAAAAGTAATTAATGTAAGTAAAAGTGTAAAACGAATTTTAAGTCTCATCACAATATAGACACAAAATGCTGCTATAATACTTAACCAAGCAGCTCTAGTATAAGATAATACTAAAGCAAGAACTAATACTAAAAGAACAACGGTAAATAACAACTTCGTTACTCTTGGTTTTGACCATTTTTGCATGTATAAAGAAAAAGGTAATATAAGTGCTAAAGACATTCCATAAGAAGTATGATCTTTAAAGAATGGAGACATGACCCAATGAGCAGCTTCATGCTCAAAACCTTTTGCTGCATGCTGAATAATTGTATAAACAGCGACAATAGAAAGTCCAATTAAATACGCCTTTACAAAACGATGTACATTTGATTTTTTCTGGAACCAGGCATAAGCTAAAACATAAAAACTACTAATAAACCAAAGTCTAGTAATTAATAATTTCATGGAAACTATAGGCATCGAACTACAAATAGATGTAAGAAAAAGCCAAAACAAATAAGCTATTATAGCTATAGAGATAGGATGCTTAAATAAGTCTTTAAAAACATAGTTATCACTAAACATCTTTATCCAGGCAATAATCATCAATCCAAAAAGTAAAGGCTCTGTAGGAAGAGACATTTCAACTCCAATTGGATTATAAATTCCCAATTCTTTCAAACTGGTTGATAAAGGAGTTAAAAAAGCAACAATAAGTAAAAGTAGATCGACACGAAATATAGCTATTACAATACATAATAGAACAAAGGGAAATAATAAAACCCAAAACTTTTCATTGCCTATGAAATAGGAATTACATAAAACAAAAAATAGAATAATTACTGAAATTATATTTAAACTATAATTCTTAAGCAAAATTATCAAGTGATAAAGTCTGACGAATGTATAAGAGCATTAAAGTCATTACAAAAGTTGACATGCCAGACAAGACAACAATAAGCCATCTTATAGGATAAGCTTTTTTATCAGAAGGAACAGCCCTATTAATCACAAATATATTCGTGAGTTCCCCATCAATATCAACTCTAATATTTTCTTTTTCAAGCCTTATAATCTGTAATTGCTCTTGAACTAATTCTAACTCTTCAAACAATCGATAGTAAGCTCCACCATATTGAGCCAAATTATTAAATTCATCTTTTATTGCTCGTGCACCAGAAATGTTACCTTCTACTAATGCTTGTGCATAATACTCAGTTAGCCTTTCTGCTTGTAATGAAACATCAAGAATCCCATGAGAACGTATTACTTCTAGAGAATCATAAAGTAAAAATAGTCGGTTTGACAACTCCTTATCTCTACGTTCTAAAATCACTAGAGATTGCTCTGCGAGCTGTTGTTTTACAAGCTTCACAACCACATCAATTAAATCAACTACTTGATTACACATCTCTGAGGCAAGCTTAGGATCTTTATCTAAAACATCTATTTCAATTGACATGAACTCAGTACGTTTAAAAGAAAAATGGTCATCAAAAGCTAAATTCATAAATGTTCTTGCATGTTCAGCACCTCTATTTATATCATAATGTTTATACAAATCATACTGCTCTATAATACGATTTTGCATTTCATCAGAATTTAGTATTTGTAACAGCCTTTCTGCTTCTAGTTCTTCACCAAACTCTAAAACATCTTTACGATAAGGATTATGCTCTACAAGTAGAGCCTGAGAAATAGAATTGGTTGTGGTTGGATAAATAACTGAAGTAGACTTAAACTTTGGTGTAATGAATAATGAAGAAGAAGCTAAAGCACTTATCAGTATAGATATAACAGTAAATAAAACTAGTGGTTTTCTCCAACCATACAAATCCTTTATAATACTTTCAGAATTAGACAAAGAGTATTCACTCATATTTTTCTTATTTTCCATAAATATACAACTAATCAATTGTTTTCCATCTAGACAAATTGACTCCTAATAACTTTTCAAGACTTTCAATTTCTGAATTTAGGCATCCATCTAAATATAACTTTTCCTCCTCAGTCATATTAGGTTTTTTAAATAGCTTAACGTTTCTATCAAGCAAATTATTTCGCCAATTTACAATTCGTATAAAAAACATACTACTTCTTACTTTTTTTAATACTCTATTCAAAAAAGATTTCTCAATCATTTTTTTAACTATAGACGGAAGCACTATTAAGAAATGAATCCACTTTGATTTTATCTGCTTACTATTATTTTTTGATGAATAATCCGGTTTAAAATTTATATCCTTAAGGTTTAAATCTTTATATAGCTGCCTTGAAAAAAGAGAGGGATCATCTAAAGCCTCATCTAAAAAATAAATATGAATCTTATCCCTATCAAATATATTAAAATAGCGCTGTATCTGTTCTGTAAAAAATGCACTTTTCAACAAATAGGAACTGCTGCTTAAAGCATCTATTAAAGATTCCGAAGCATCAATACTCTGATTGAAATACTTTTCATATAAATAATGGGAATAAACTACTTCCTTAGGATTTCGAAGCATCATTAGGATGTGGGTATCAGGAAAAATGTCTTTTATTCTTCTAGGGCTATCAACATCAAATAAATATTGTGGCGAAATCTCTCCTTTAATCTTTTCTGTTTTTGGCCAAAATTGAAGGTAATATTCAATTCCATATTCGGAAGACTCATTCTTAGTTCCATTAAAATCCTTAGTATTAAAATATGCTATTTCCTTTCTATAAGACATGCAAACTTCTGGATGCTGTGCCAATAAAGACCCCATCCATGTAGAACCACTTTTTACTGCCCCAACCCCTATGAAAAAAACCTTATTTTTCATTCCTAGCTCTTAAAATTGAAGGAATTGGAAACATTATAAAGCCATGATGCTTATAAACAAAATAAAGACCAATGGTATTCCAATAAATCAGACATATTGTACTTGATAATGCAGCTCCTTCAATACCTAAAAAATTTGGAGATAAGTGAAATAATGGAATCAAATAATAATTTAAAACAATATTTAAAAGAGCAGCAGATAAAATAATTTTACTCACTAACTTTTCATAACCAGTCATATTCAAAAAAGTTAAAACAGAACCAGAGAGACCATTATAAAGTTGACCTATAGCTAATATAAACAAAGATTTTTTTGCTGTTATAAAAGAGAACCCATATAAAGAAAGTAACCACTCTCCAGATAAAAGCAAAAAAATAAAAACTGGAAAACAAGACCAAAAATTTAATTTCACAGACTGTAATGCCAGTCTTTTAAGAACTATATTATCATTTGAATACTCTGAAAATTTAGGGCCTGCAATAGAATTTACAGCAAATAAACTAAGTGAAATAATAAGACCTAACTTAAATGCTATATAATAAATCCCTACCTGATCCTCTGACAAATACCTTCCCAAAAAAATTGTATCTGTCCAGCTCAAAGCTAAAAACATAGAACTGGTAAGCATCATGGGTAAAGAAATTTTTATTAATCCACGATAAGTCACCATCTTTTTCTCAGAAGTTGGAAATTTATTTCGCATTAGTAAAAAGGACCATAAAAGTAATATGATACATGCACCAAAAAATGCATAAAAAAGAAAGTAATATGTAGGATCAGATAAATAAATGCCTAACAGAATGAATATGGACATGAGCATCATTAAAGAACCAGTCTGAAAATAAGAAAAGACCTGCATGTTCTTCATAGCTCTAAAAACATCTGCATTTACCTTTATCAATGAAAAAGGAACAAGTGCTAGAGACATAATTTTAATTGCTTTAATAAGCAATTCATTTTCAAACCAATATGCTACCGAGTCAGCAATTTGATAAAGAAAAAAAGATAAAATTAGGCTATTTAAACAGACAAGAAAAACACTTTTACGATATGCATTTTTTGCTTGCCCTTCTTTATGCTGAAAAAGTAAATCGGAAATAACTTTTACCAGTGCTTCATCTAAGCCCAATCTGGAAAGTACCACTACAAAGCTTAAAATAGTAAAAGCTAAAGAATAAACTCCCAAAACCTCCTCTCCATAGTAGTTAGTAATTATATAACTGAGCAAATACCCAGAAAAAAAACCAAAAAGTCTAAATAAAAAAACAATAGAACTACCAGAAATAAGTTCTTGAAATTGTTCATCTATTTTAATTTTTTTCTTTAGTATATCAATCATAAAATCAAAGGGTTAAACAAATAACGACAAAAATCATATTTAATTTGACTATTTCAAAGCTAATTCGCTTTTTACAATTCATAATATTCAATGTAAAAGCTTATATTCGTCAACTATGAGAATCGCTGTTAATACTCGCCTACTCCTTCAAGACAAACTTGAAGGTATTGGCTGGTTCACCTTCGAAACTTTATCTAGAATTACAAAAAATCATCCCGAACATGATTTTTATTTTCTATTTGACAGGCCTTATTCAACAGAATTTATCTCGGGAAAAAACATCCACCCAATAGTAATTCCCCCAAAAACAAGACATCCTATTTTATGGTATCTATGGTTTGAATTTTGCATCCCAAAAATTCTAAAAAAAATAAAGGCTGATGTTTTCCTTTCGCCTGACGGTTTTTTATCACTTACAAGTAATATTCCCTCAATATCAGTTATTCATGATATAAATTTTGAACATCACCCTGAAGATCTAAAATATTATCATCGAAAGTACTACACCTATTTTTTTAAAAAATACGCAAACAAAGCAACGAGAATAGCTACTGTTTCATCATATTCCAAAGAAGATATATCTAAAACATACCAAATCGATAAATCAAAAATTGATGTTTGCTTAAATGGTGTAAATGTAAATTTCCATCCCATCACTCTGAAAGATAAAATTTCTGTTCGTAAAAAATATAGTGATGGAAAAGACTACTTTTTATTTGTAGGAGCTCTTCATCCTAGAAAAAATATTTCTCGACTTTTACTTGCATTTGATAATTTTAAACAGGAGACAAAATCAAGTAATAAACTTCTTATTGTTGGAGCAAAAATGTGGTGGAATAAAAAACTTAACAACTCTTATGAAAAAATGACTTTTAAAAAAGATGTCATTTTTACAGGAAGAAAAAAAATTGAAGAACTCAATAACCTGTATGCATCAGCGATTGCATTATGCTTTGTTCCTTATTTTGAGGGATTTGGGATACCAATAATAGAGGCCATGAAATGTGGATGTCCAGTGA
>MDTB01006089.1_pt1 | contig 10570 bp, 11 predicted proteins | sample 811161 | NCBI WGS metagenome assembly MDTB01 (sample SAMN05326650, study PRJNA326480) | marine metagenome | isolation source: seawater | place: Mediterranean Sea | collected 2009
CGCTGAGGACGGCGCAGAAGCGCAGGCGGAAGCTGTCAGTGAAGCCAGTTCCGGCGCGGTAGAGGGAGCGACCGAACTAGCCCCTTTTGCAGCCGCATTTGCCGCCGTGCTTACATCTAAATCTGCCTCCGCTGCAGCCTCAACCGCTCCCTGTGCGGAACCCTTCGCAGCTGCTTTGGCTGCTGCTGGGACGTTCGCACCGTCAACCGATGCTGCCTTTTCTACGGCGGCACGAGTAGCTGACCTCGAGATTGCTACAACGACAATCTCAGATGCTGAGGTTTGCGCAAATGCGAATTGGCTGACTGCTTGCACGACTGTTTTCGCCGTCACCTCTACTGCAGCGTCAAAGTCGCTTCCCGTTAGTCCCTCCAATGATTGGGTGACCAATTCCCTTGCGAACGAGGAAAGCGCCTCGACGTCGTCAGGATCAATACCCGACTGCTCTGCGATTTTGGCAATTGTTTCAATATCGCCTTCTTGGATCGATTGCTTTTGTTCCTCTGTCAACTGACCCACGATAGACGCAACAGTCTGGGCGGTATCTGTCGGACTTTCCTGCGCGAATCCAACACAAGGGATCGATATTAGGAGGCAAGAAAGAGTGAGATGAGTCAAAATTTTCATAGCCTCAAGGGTAAGCGAGTAAAAGCCGACCGCAAGATTAAAAGAAAAAATCTGAATAATCCCTTCGTCGGCTCGAATTTCGCGTCAGTTTTTTCGAGGAGAGGCTTGCTTTCTTGAGGAAGGGGATTCCAACCGTATATTCCCGTCACAGCCGTTTTCACGCGTCCACCGCGCAGCGGAACCCCAGATTTGTCGCTGCTGAGTCAGGAGTGTTGCCCGTTCGGGCTCCCAGTCGATAGCGGTTGCAGTAGCTTGCGTGGCAGAGGAACGAACCTCCCTTCATAACTTTTTTCTCGCCGCGAGGCGGTCCTTTCGGATTGATTCGGGTTTCGGTTCGGGCTGTTGCGTGCCAATTTGGGTTAAACCAGTCGCTGCACCATTCCCAAACGTTCCCGATCAGATTGTAGAAACCCCATTCATAGCGCTGGAATGATCGTGCCGGAGCCGTCCAAGCATACCCGTCGGCCTCGGTATTTTGAAAATAAAAATCGCCCTGCCAGACATTACAGCGGTGCCGCCCGCCAGGCTCCAACTCGTCGCCCCAGGGAAACATTCGCTGATCGCTTGGCCCTCGCGCGGCATACTCCCACTCGGCTTCCGTCGGAAGTCGCTTTCCTGCCCAAGCAGCGTAGGCAGCGGCGTCGGTCCACGAAACGCTTACCACAGGGTGATCCATCCGGTGCTTGATGTTTGAGCCGGGTCCCTCCGGCTTAAGCCAAAAGGCGCCTTCAATTGCATACCACCAGTTTAAGCCTGCCACTGTCCGTGCATCTTTAAGTTTTCGCTGCTTCGATTTAGGCAGTTGTCCGATGAAGACATGAGCCCATCCGAAATGTTCCGATTCCGTGACGTAATCAGTTGCCTCGACGAACCGTGCAAAGGCCTCGTTGGTGACGGCCGTCGAATCCAACCAAAATGGATCCAGCTGGACCTCGCGGATCGGCCCTTCACCGTCCTCGGGACGTGCCTCGGGGCCCTCGTAGCCCATCTTGAAAGCTCCGCCGTCCAAGCGTATCATACCCTCATAGGGCGCCATGGTCCGGCCCGATACATCGCCGTTGGCTGCGTACTTAGGATCTGCCCTGCCTTGCGCATCGTCTCGGGTCGGTGTGCAGCAACACTTCGCCTTGTCAGGGGGTTCCTTCATTACAAAAAGGAAGTTGAAGCGTGGAGGTCCCGCAAGGAAAATTAAAGATCGGGTTGGTTGCCGAGACTCTCAAAAGCTTGCGTGCTAAAATGTCCTCCCGCCACGCTCAATCCAAATTCAGGTATTATCGCAGCTCCAAGTCTTGGTAGGGATGACGCCGCCTTGATTGGAGCGGTACTTTTTAAAACTTTTACAGCATTTGAACGATCCTAACCTTGCAAGTATTCGAGCCTGCTACCTAAAATCAGACCATGTTCCGACAGAAAATTACCCCCAAACTCCTTTACTTCATGCTAGCGACGCTCCTTCTCGGCGCGACCGCTTCGATGGCCCGTTCATATCCGCCCGAGATTTCTGACGCGCAGGCCTATGTTTACAAAAAGGTAGACGGGCACGAAATGAAACTCTGGGTTTACAGCCCGAAGCAGTCGGATCAGGAAGTGCCGGCCATACTTTTTTTCTTTGGTGGGGGCTGGAACGGTGGTTCGCCCGAACAATTCATCTGGCAAAGCAAGCACCTCGCAAACCGCGGGATGGCCGGGATCGTGGTCGATTATCGTGTGAAGTCGCGCCACGGTGTTCGCGCAGTCAGTTGCGTCGGGGATGCGCTTGATGCCCTCCGTTATGTGACTGCCAACGCTGCTGAACTTGGTATCGACACCCACCGGATCGGGGTGGGTGGGGGTAGTGCGGGGGGGCACCTCGCGGCTTCCCTTGGAACAATTCATAAAGACGACCCATCTGCTCCGAAGGCGATGGTACTCTACAATCCCGTTACTATCCTTGCGCCCATCCCTCCCGGATTTGTAAAACATCTTCGTGCTGGCGAGTTAGTCGAAATGATCAAGGCTCGAATGGCATCGAGAAAAGGTGATCGGCGTGCTCGTTTGGGAGTCGAACCAGTCGAGCTTTCCCCCCTTCACCACGTCGGTGTCAACACCCCGCCCGCGATTATTTTCCACGGCACGAATGACACAACGGTTCCCTACGAATCGGCGGTGCTTTTTAAAATGCACTTGGAGGCGAGCCAAATTGAGGTGGACTTAAAAACCTACAAAGGTGCGGGGCACGGCTTCTTCAACCGCGAACCCTACCTGAGTCAGTCGACCGAGCAACTCGACGCCTTTTTCGTCAAGCTCGGTTGGCTAAAATGAAAGTGGGCGAAGATTTGGTCTGGGGGGATAAAAGGTGGGCAAAGGCGAAATCTAAAGATGAAGATTTTTTAAGCAATTCACTGATAAATTTTGAGTGTCCCAACTGCAAGGCCTTCGTCAATCGATGGGTTCTTGGCCCTTGTCTCTTCTCTTAGTCGCTTTGCGGCCTCTGCTTCAGAGCTCGCATCTTGTCCTCTGGGAATTGCTTTTGGGCCGTGTCATCCGCAAACGAAGTGATGATTTTGTCCCGACATACAGACTCCTTTTAGTGTAACGCTGAGCTCAGAGTTCGGCCGGATTATTGAATGCGAGGCGTGCTTCTTCATCTGTGTAAAAGACCACTGCACCATCAAAGAGCACAAACATACCGCGATCCTCGTGCCTTGTGGTTGACAGGCGGTTATCGCTGTAAATCCGAGCGTCTCCAACCGTCACATCCCCGATCAGAATTCGTTGACTCGGATAGGTAACCATATGGATCAACGTCGGCCCTCCGGTGCTGGTTGGATTTTCGGATGTATCGATTTCGTTTGGGAAATTCCGGTTGTCTGGCTGACGCAACTGATTATTCATCCCAACACCCGTTACCCACGGTTTCGTCTCGTCATATTCCTCAAAAAATGGATCAATATAAATCTCGCCACCGCGCGCCTGATATTTTGTTTGCGCCGAATCGTTGAGGTAGGGCTTCAAAAAGAACCTCCAATCCTGCGCGCTATCTTTTTTATCACGGGTCGGGCAACTGAAACCTTTATTTTCAGATGCGTAGAGCGAATTTGCTAAATGATATTGGCGGTAGACGACCTGCTTTTTCACCTCGCGGGCACGCATTTTTACTTTTGAAAATGTTGGGATTAGAATACCTGCCAGCACAGCTACAACCGCGATCACAGTTAGAAGCTCGATTAAAGTAAAAGCCGACAGCTTGGAGGTGGGAATTCGGGACGGTGATGTTGTTCTCATTTTAAAGTGGTATGACTATTTAATCGAGGTCTTCGGTTCACTCGGCAGAGCGACTCGAACGCGATTACCATTCGTTCGCCCACGCCAACTCCGTCCTCGGGCGCGATCTGATCGCTCAAAAGTTATTTTTTCAGTTTTAAGGTTATCACACTCAACGATCCTGGGAATTTTTTCGCACCACGCTTTAAATAATAGGAGCAAGGTCCGTTGAGACTTTTGTGAAGGTGAAAGGTAACCCGCTTAAATTTCTTCGTCTATCGCGACTTGTGACTATAAAATCACAGAAAATGAAAGCATCGGACCCGTTAGGACTGGCTAGATTGCCCGTTGACAGCTTTTTAAAGCTGGGAATGCCTCGACTAAGCCTTTTCATCTTAAGATATTCCTTGTAGAACCCATAAAACCAGCGGGTGTTTGCAAAGGCCATGAATACTGCTAGCGCTATTTTTAATGAAAAGCGGTCCTTCTCCTCAATGTCCCTTCCAACAGGGTAACACGAAAACGCCGCCTCCTCTCGAAGGCCACGACCTGCGGTGGGATTTGGCTGTGCATGCCGGGCTCCTCAGCCCGAATTCAGGCGAAGAAATTAGCAGCCTTGATCAATGCGCGAAGGAAGCGTGGCGTAATTCAGTTCGTTGCATCGGAAGACGGCTTTGGGCGGGTCTCAATGTAATCGATGCTCGATCCTTGCTCGATCCGGACGAAATATTTGAAGCTTTAATGACTCATTTAAGAAAGGCCACGAACGGGGGGAAAATTGTTTCCGTGATGACAGTCTTTCAAGAATGGCATCCTGATCAACCTGAAATCCGGATTTGGAATCACCAAATACTCCGCTACGCGGGTTATAAGGGGCCCAACGGCAAGATTCTGGGAGATCCGATGAACGTAGAACTTACAAACCTTGCGATCGACCTCGGTTGGCGCCCCCCCTGTAGAGCGAGGTCGTTTTGATCTCTTGCCTATTATCATTCAGGTAGGTGAAAAATTACGCTTCTATGAACTCCCAAAAGACGAAGTGCTTGAGGTGCGGATAAGACACCCGAAATACCCCTTTTTTGAACAACTTGATTTGCGATGGTATGCTGTCCCGATTGTCTCCGATATGATTTTTGCGACCGGCTCATCGCTCCACCCTTGCGCGCCCTTTAGCGGTTTTTATCTCGGGACGGAGATTGGAGCCAGAAACCTGGCAGACAGGAATCGATATAATTTACTGCCTGAAATCGCAACGAGACTTAAGCTCGATATGACTACGCCCAGAAGCCTCTGGAAAGATCACGCGCTCGTCGTTTTAAATGAGGCCGTCTTGAACTCTTTCGACAGTGACGGGGTTCGAATCGCAGATCACCACGGGGTCTCTGATGATTTCGTCAAGTTCTGCAAGCAGGAAGCGAAGGCAGGACGTGAGGCGGCCGCAGAGTGGAGTTGGATTGTTCCGCCGATTTCAGGAGCTGCAACCTCAGTCTTCCATCGAAATTACAAAAAAGAAGCTGTTTATCCAAATTTCCTGCTACAGGTGCCTGCGTGGAAAACCGAGCGAGGTAGGCAGATTCTCGACGCAAAGGCGCCACAGCCTCGAAAAAATTGAACCGTCGAACTCTTACAACAAGCTTCTACGGGTTTCTACTTTAAATACGCTTGAGTCTGATATTTGTTTGGGTAACTGGGATGTTTTGTTTTCGATGATTTCTGAGATTAGTATCGTTATACCCTTTTTTAATGAGGACGCAAACGCCGAAGCTGTCCTTCGTGAGGTGCAGGCGACCAACCCAGGGGCGGAAATTATCGCGGTGAATGACGGAAGCACTGATCGGACCTGGGAAGTCATCACGGCGATCGATGGCATCCGGGCCCTTCGATTGCCTGAAAACCGTGGGCAATCTGCCGCCTTGTATGCCGGCCTGAAGCATGTAAGCAATGACATCTGCGTGATGATGGATGGAGACGGTCAAAATGACCCGAGTGACATTCCGAAGCTGGTATCTGAGCTCAAGGGTGACATCGGCATGGTTTGTGGGTATCGTGAAAAAAGGAAAGACAACCTGAGTCGTCGCTGGGCATCTAGAATTGCCAACCGAATTCGAGTGGTGTTTATCAACGATGGCCTCAGAGATACTGGTTGCTCGCTAAAGTGTTTCCACCGTGAAGCCGTGGATCATCTTGTCCCATTTAACGGTATGCACCGCTACATGGCTGGATTGATGAGAAATGCAGGACTCAAGATCACGGAAGTATCGGTCAACCATCGCCCGCGGCACGCCGGCACATCAAAATACACCAATTGGGACCGGGCACTGCGGGGAATTTATGATCTTTTTGGCGTTAGTTGGTTGCTTCGACGCAAAGTTAAATTTGATGTGGTTAAGGATGCGGTAAGGCAGTAGATCATCTGAAATGGGAATACAGGAAATACTTTGGGCTGGTATCACTCTCCCGATGGCCAGTTTTATGCACAGTCCTTTCTTCGAAGGTAACTTTTTTGGATCGCCTCTGGTCGTCACCCCTTGGAAAATAGTCGGCTACACGGGTGTTGCTCTATTTGGCGGGAGATGGTTTGTACAGCTTGCCGTATCTAGGAAGAACAAAAAGGTGACGATGCCACGCACCTTTTGGATTATGTCACTCACGGGATCGGTCTTCCTGTTGAGCTACTTCACCTTTGGCAAAAATGACTCTGTCGGCATCCTCTCCAACCTACTGCCCAGCTTCGTTGCAGCATACAATCTTTATTTGGACATTCGGCACGCCGCATCCCTCAAAAAACGCCAAGTTGCCGAAACATGAGTTTCCTTGAGAAATATCCCCGCACGCTCCTGATTCTGCTTACCGCCTGTTATCTACTACCCGGAATCAAGCAACTGCCGCTTCTTGACCGCGACGAGCCCAGATTCTCCCGTGCTACGGTAGAAATGATGGAGCGAGGTAACTGGGTTGTACCTTACTTCAACAATGAATACCGTTTTGACAAACCACCTCTCACTTACTGGTGGATGAATCTTCACTATCGTCTGCTTGGCGTAACAGAGAAAGCAGCAAGACTGCATTCAATCATCTGCGTTGGATTGATTGCACTGCTGACTCATGCGCTGGCTCTAAGAATGAAGTGCTCTCAACGGACGGCACTGCTAGCTGCTTTTATCTGGATAAGCACGCTGCAGGTTTGGATTCACGGCCGTCTCGCCTTGGCCGATATGCCACTTATTCTGGGGATAACGATGACGATGCTCGGGCTGCATGGATATCTTTTCACAGAGCCCGGAAAGTCTATTTTTAACAAAAATTTCTGGCTCGTTTACCTGGGTATCTCTATCGGCTTCCTGGCCAAAGGGCCTCTGGCCTACTTCATTCCGGGGATCAGTCTGGGACTTTTCCTGCTCCTTGGCAGAAAGCATCCGGTTGCAGGTAGGAATCTCAACCATCTGGGTCAAAGCGCTGTGGCAGGGCTACCGCTCACGCTGCTACTGATAGGGTTGTGGGGCATCCCCGCTTTATTGCAAACCGACGGAGCCTATTTTGAAGTCGGCATAGGCGAACACGTTGTCGAACGAGGCGTTCAGTCTTTCAACGAACGTTTTTTTATTCCAGGCGTCTACTACTTTGGCGCGATTCTGGTCTTCTTCAGCCCTTGGGTGTCCGCCTTGATTCCTTCAATCAAAGCAAACTGGAAGCAACGGGAAACATCGCCAGCGGGATTGCTGCTGCTATGCTGGGCAGCCTCGAGCTTCTTGATCTTCTCATTTTATAAGACTCAACTACCGCACTATATTCTGCCAGGCTATCCGGCACTTGCTATTATGGCGGCATCATTTCTAAGCGAGGGCCATTTACGCAGTTTTCAAATCTCCCATTGGATCAACAGAATAGTGCTTCTCATTGTTGTTATCCTTTGCATCACCATCGCATCTATACTGTGGCCGATTGATCATGTGCGCAGTCTGCCGCTCGCACTTCTATCCTTAGCATGGATCTCGCTCATGTTACTGACAGCATCGGAATTGATCTTCAGAAAACGTACAAAATGGTCGATACTGGCGATCAGCCTGTCAGCAATTGGTTTCACGCCTTTCGCTCATCACATTCGCAACTCGCACATTACAGTGGCACTGGAAGACCAGCTCGGCCAGGCGGAATTATCCAGTGGCAATGCCTACGGCATTGGGTTTAGCGAACCAAGCCTGATCTGGTACACCAACCGTTATTGGAACTTCAAAGGAAGCAAGGAGCTGGACCAAATTGAGATGGCTGCAGACGATGTTCTCGTCTTTGGGGCAAGGCGTTGGAGGCTCGACGAAGACATGATTTTTAATTGGATACGCCGTAAACCAGTCCAAGCGCTGCATGATAGACGCTCCGAAATGATTGACCGATTTCCATCACACGACATCCAGTGGGTAAGTGGTTTCAATCCAGGCAATAGCTCATGGATAGAACTTGCTCTTGTAAGAGAAAAGGAATCGAAATGAAGCGAGATCAAATGGAACGACACCGCGCTGAGCACTTGAAAGTGCTCGCCGCAGGAAAGTGCACTCTCAAACGCTCGGCCTCGGATATCAAACATACCTTTTTCTATTTCTGGTTTAGTTTTCTCATCCATTGGAAAATCCTACTTATAATTGCTTTGCTAACAATAGGTATCTCTCTCTTTGTCGTCCGCCCGGTCGAAGGAGATTTTAACAGTTGGCTAAAACAAGCATTCGATCCAAACCATTGGGACAGTGCGTCACAATGGGTCTCCTGGACTGGTGAATATCTCTTTCATCTGGTCGTATTCATTCCGCTTTTAGCCATCGGCCGCATCCTACGATCCAGACGAATCCAAGTTCTGGCCATCTGCGTTTTGCTTTCAATTGTCACGAGTAGCCTCACGGTACGGGCGGGAAAGTTCAGCTTCGGTCGATTACGCCCGGTTGTAGCGGAAAGGTTGGATAAGCCGGACACCTTTATCGGTCCAACAATCAATCCAAAATATCACAGTTATCCATCGGGCCACACAGCAGCTGCCTTTGCAACTTCAACCCCAGTTCAAGTGTGTGCGCCTCTGCTGGCCATCCCGCTCACGCTTTATGCCGGCACAGTTGCCCTTTCCAGAACCTACAACAACCAGCATTATGTTTCAGACCTGATTGCCGGCCTTGTTATAGGGGTTTTGGTTTCTATGCCGAGCCGAAGATTATGGAACGAAATCGGTAAAGCAGAAAATTAATGGCATGAACCGGTATATACGAGCGCTCCGTCAAAAACAGGTCTACCTGCCAATTCTGGCCGGATTGTTCGTCAGTTTAACCAGCAACCTTTTGGGCCTGGACATGGCGATCCAAAGATTTTTTTACGAATCGGATAGAGATGCCTGGATAGGACCTGACAACGGCAGCATGGCATGGATGTATCATTTTGGTGTCATTCCAGCGCTGACGGTCGCTCTAAGCGGATTAATCGGGTATATCGCAAGTCATTGTATCCCCTTTTTTCAGCCCGTCAGACGCGTCGGCCTCTATCTTTTTTTGGTTCTGGCAATTGGCAATGGATTAATCGCCAATGCGATCCTGAAGGAATACTGGGGTCGCCCCCGGCCTAGCCAGGTGCTTGAACTTGGAGGCACTCAAGCTTTTGAGCCCAGCTTATGGCTGGACGCCTCAAGTTCTGGAAAATCTTTTCCATCCGGACATGCGACTATGGGCTTCTATTTCTTTGCGGTGGCTCTACTTATGAGAGGGATTGCCCGCGGGATGGTATTTGCTTTCGCTATCGCTTTCGGCGCTACCATCGGGCTGTCCAGAATCAGCTACGGTGGGCATTTCTTTACGGATGTTGTTTGGGCCGGGATCATAATGTGGCTGGTCTCGCTGGGCTTATATCAATTGCTCAAGCTTAAGGAGTGTTGGCGTTATACAGAGACACCGCCAAAGTCAGCCGATCAGGCGAAGTGGAGGAAGTGGAAAGCGAAATTTCTGGTTCCTCTGCTCTGCTTGGTCGCCCTGCTTGTTGCGACACGTGTACCACGGGACAAGTCGGACGGGTTTACGCTGGAGCTCGAGAAGGTGGAGTCAGTAAAATTACAGCTCGCGCATTTTCGCGGGGTTCTGAAGATAGTCACAGGCGGAACGGAACTGAAGATGAAGACCCGTGGAACTGGTTTCGGGCTACCTAAGACTCGATTACATCTCGATCAAAAGTCCGAATTGGTCGGCGGACAGCTCTCGATTCAAGCGAAACACCGTATTCAGGGCTTCTTTAGTGATTTGATGGCGACGAGCTTTGTTCAGCTCCCTCAAGGGCGAATCTATATGATAACGATTCCTGAACCCGTTTCTGTCGACGGCATCAGCATAGATGGTGTGCTCAGAGAAGTCGAGCAGCCTATTTATCTGGAAATTGACCTGCGTTAATCACTGGACTCATCGTGCCCGGACAAAGCAAACTCCTATCAATTGGTTTGTTCCGCCGATTTCAGGTGCTGTCAATTTCTCTTCTTTAGGAAGCGCTATCGTCCTCGTTTGCCGCGAAGGTGAATAGAAGAAAAAGGTTTGTTAGAACAATACTCGTGACTGACGTGGTTCGGTTTTGGAACAAGCTCTGAAATTAATTCCAAAATTCGGACTTCATTTCAAACTCATCGGCCAGCTTCTCCAGCGTCCGATGGTCGCAGAGACCTCTGCAATTTACGGTCGTAAACACG
>MDTB01197444.1_pt1 | contig 10570 bp, 10 predicted proteins | sample 811161 | NCBI WGS metagenome assembly MDTB01 (sample SAMN05326650, study PRJNA326480) | marine metagenome | isolation source: seawater | place: Mediterranean Sea | collected 2009
CCTTCTTTTAAGGCTTCTGGCTGCACAGCTCCAAGTGTGCGTACGACCCCGACCTGCCCGCTATCGACGATAACGAAACTGCTGAACAGAAGAAATACTAGGACAATTCCTATCGCAGTAATGCCTATTTGAGAGGGTTTCATAAGATGCTCCGGTAATTGGCAAAAACACCATAGCATTTTTGAGGTCTAGCGATGGTTTAATTAGTGTCTAATATGATCTTGGACCTCATACGACAGTATTTCGTCGCCCTCGATGCTGCTTTGAGGTCGCTTTACCGGAGCATGATGGCCGATTTCTTGGACTTCACGGCGACTAGATTTTCGATAACAATGAGTTCATGAGACTGGAGCGTACTAATGATTGAATTCCATGACCCAACAGGCGCTTCGGCGCAAACCGTTGAATCTTACGACCTTGTTTTTGATATGGCTGCGAATGCTGAAGATAAGCCCACGATCGGCTTACTTGCCAACGGCTTTGCCGACTCGGAGCGTTTTCTCAGCTTAATTGGCGACGCAATAACGGCGCGCTATTCCTCGGTAAACCTAAAACTATGGAATAAGGGCAATGCCTCAATTCCCGCGCCTGAGGGTATGTTACAAGAGATACGCGAGAGCTGTGATGCCGTGGTGGCGGCTTACGGCCACTGAGGCAGTTGCACTTCCGGCACCGTGCGTGACGGCGTTAACTTGGCTCGCTTAGGTATACCCGCGGTAGCACTGGTGACAGAAGACTTTTGGCCCCAGGGCAATTTCGTGGCAAGGTCGCTAGGTATGCCGGATATTCCGCGGGTGCAATTGCCGCATCCACTGGCGGGCACTGGCGTGGAAAATCTAAGCTTGGTGGCCGAGCAAATTGTGCCGGTACTGATTCAAGGCTGGTTGCGTGACTGATCTCTTTCAAGCAAAAGACGAATCTCAGGCACTTGAGTTGTTGCACAGCAGAGGCCTGACCGATGGTCTGCCAGTAGTGATTCCGACCCCGGATAGGGTTGCACGGTTGGTCTTGGCGACGGGGCTTGACGCGGATTTGTTATTAGGCGAGATGGGTCCCGGCAATGGCGCGGCGACGGTGGAGAAAGTCTCGGTAGCGGCCTGTATGGCTGGTTGTTTGCCTGATCATATGCCGGTAGTACTGGCGGCGGTGCAAGCGGTACTGCAGCCAGAATTTGATCTCACCGAAATGCAATCGACTACTCACTGTACCGCACCCCTAATCATCGTTAATGGACCCGCAAGATTTAACTGTGGTCCTGTAGCCTCGGGTTTTGGCGCGCTGGGTCCTGGTCATCGGGCCAATGCGAGCATCGGCCGAGCACTGCGCCTATGTATGTTGAATATCGGTGGCGCGCGTCCTGGCGAATCTGATATGGCGCTTTTGGGTCATCCCGGAAAATTCACGTACTGCCTTGCAGAGGACGAAGAAAACTCCCCGCTTTTGCCGATGCATCAAGACCTAGGATTTCGACCGGAAGACAGTGTTGTAACGGTGATAGGAGCAGAAGCGCCGCACTCGGTGATATACAGCGGCGATGCTGACGATCCGGAGGATGCCGACAAACTTTTGCAGGTCTTGGCGATTGGGGTGGCCAATATGGGCACCAATAATGCTGTGCTCACCGGTGGCGGGGCTGCGGTGGTTTTGAATCCCGAACATGCAGAAATTTTTGCGCGGGCTAGTATGACCCGCCGTGATATTCAGCAGGGCCTCTGGCAAGCTACGCACTATCCAAAAGATCGGCTTGAATACTTTGCTGAAGGTTTTGCTGCTCGGTTTCGTGATCAAGAGTACCGGTGTTTTGAGAGGCCTGAGGACATCCTAGTTCTAATGGCCGGTGGTAGCGGACTTTATTCTATGGTCATGCCAAGTTGGTGTGCTGGTGCGAATCGAAATCGCTTCGTCAGCCAAATAATAGAAACAGATCAGTTTTGCGAGGTGCCGGGTCTTAGCGCAGGCGCCTAATTTTAAAAAAAGGACAACCATGACGGTAATTAAGCAGGAAGATGTGATTCAAAGCATTGCAGATGCGCTGCAGTACATCTCCTATTATCATCCAACGGACTTTATTCGTGCCATGCGTGAGGCGTGGGAGCAAGAAGAAGCTCCTGCGGCAAAGGCGGCCCTTACTCAGGTGCTTGTAAACTCGCGAATGTGCGCTATTGGCAAGCGGCCGATCTGCCAAGATACAGGAATTGTCAATGTGCTGATTTCGGTGGGTATGGGAGTGCGCTGGGACGCCGAGTTGAGTCTTGAGGATATGATCAATGAGGGCGTCCGCAGGGGCTATACCCATCCTGACAACGTTTTGCGTGGCTCAGTGCTTTCGGACCCAGACGGCTTACGGGCAAATACCAAGGACAATACGCCTGCGGTGATTCACACTAAAATTGTGGCGGGCGACACCGTTGAAATTGAAGTTGCGGCGAAGGGTGGCGGTAGTGAGGCCAAAGCAAAATTCGCTATGTTGAACCCTTCAGACTCTGTTGTGGATTGGATCCTCAGTGTTATCCCATCCATGGGGGCAGGGTGGTGCCCACCCGGCATTCTAGGTGTTGGAATCGGCGGTACGCCTGAGAAAGCGATGTTGTTGGCGAAAGAGTCTCTGATGGAACCGCTCGATATGCATGAGCTCAAAGCCAACGGGGCTGGGGATCATCTGCAAGAGTTGCGCCTTGAGCTTTTCGATAAGGTCAATTCTCTGGGTATTGGTGCCCAAGGCCTTGGTGGTCTGACCACGGTGCTGGATGTCAAAGTCAAAGACTATCCGACCCATGCAGCGAACAAGCCGGTAGCGGTGATTCCTAACTGTAGCGCTACTCGGCACGTTCACTTTACCCTAGACGGTTCTGGTCCTGCAGAATTTACAGCCCCTGATCTTAACGAGTGGCCAGACATCAAGTTTGAACTGGGCAGTGATGTGAAGCGGGTAAATCTTGATACTCTGACCCGAGAAGAGTTGCGTAGCTGGCAGTCCGGTGACACGTTATTGTTGTCGGGCAAGATGCTTACTGGTCGGGATGCAGCGCATAAGAAGCTCATCGACATGCTCGATAAGGGTGAACCACTGCCGGTGGATTTTACCAATCGCCTGATTTACTACGTTGGGCCGGTTGATCCCGTGCGCGACGAGGTTGTGGGTCCGGCAGGGCCGACCACAGCGACTCGTATGGATAAGTTTACTCGCCGCATGCTCGAAGAGACCGGTCTGGCAGGTATGATCGGCAAAGCCGAGCGTGGCGCTTTAGCGATCGAGGCGATTCGTGACAATCAGGCTGTGTCGATGATCGCAGTTGGAGGTGCGGCATTTTTAGTAGCCAGGGCCATTAAAAAATCGACTTTGCTTGCGTTCCCGGAGTTGGGCATGGAGGCGATCTATGAATTTGAAGTAGAGAATATGCCCGTAACCGTTAGTGTTGACTCGCAGGGTAATTCTGTACACATCGAAGGACCGAAAATCTGGTCGCAGAAAATAGCTGAAAAAATCGCTGTCACGGAAGTTTAGCCACGAGTCTTTGTTTAGACGACCGGAGGAATTTAAGACGGTATGGGAGACGAGGCAGCCACGCGTTTAAACCGATTTATTGTTTTTTTTCTATCCACGCTTGTCGTTAGCTGTGGAGGAGGCTCTGGAGGGTCTGAGAATCAGCCACTGGCTCTAACCGTAGACCTAAACATCAGTAAAACTCAAACTTATCAGAACGATCAAGTGGAGCTGCGGTGGTCTAGTTCTGGAAGCAGCTCGTGTACAGCGTCCGGTGATTGGGCGGGCAACAAACCGGCAAGCGGTGCGGAAACGATAGAGGCAGCGGAAGTTGGTGATTTTTCTTTTTCGCTTGAATGCTCGAATGCTACAAATACTGCGTCTCGAACTGTTGACCTATCAGTGCTCGCAGAGCTGGAGATTGTTTATTCCGATTTCGAAGTCGAAGTCGAAGAAGATGCTGTAAAGGAATTTTATGTATCTACGGCGGCTACAAACAGAGACCCTCTAGCACCTCTGGAGTACTCCGTTAGCAAACCGCCCGCGGAAGGCACTGTTGCTCTGAGTGGGGGTTTTGCCGTTTACCACCCCAAAGCCGATTTCTTTGGCGAGGACACCATTGAAATTACAGTAAGTGGCGAAAACCAGACAGCCGTGTCTTCAATCACCATCACGGTTTCGGGGATCAACGACCCGCCTTCCCTCGATGTTCAATTTCCCGTCGTCTACGATCCTGATTTGGGTGCGATGATCATTCAAGATGGTACCTTGGATTTTCCCTTCAGCGTAATCGATCCAGACACGGCCGCCAGCGAATTGACACTCTCTGCAGTTTCCAGCGGGGAACAGTTGCCGATCGAGGTTTTCGCAGATTTTTTGAGGATTTCTCTTCCCGGAAGCTTTCATGCAGGTCCTAAAAAATTTGATTTTTCTGTGTCAGATGGATCACTCGAGGGAACATCGAGCCGTTCACTTTGGTTGATTAGAAATTTATCTGACTCGGACAGTGGTCCAAGAGTTAACCAATTTTTTGGTTCTAAAGATGATCCCTTACGAGGTTTTAATTATCTTGTCGTTTTCGATGATATTCCCCCTGGAGAGGTGAGGACAGCAGGGTATGAAGCCCTCACATATTATGTGGGAGGTTTCTTGGCGGACTTCGATGATAGAAGACAATCCTTAATCGATGCGGTCTTCAATGTGTATGTTGTAGATTTCCCGCTCGGTATAAGTTCAGGGTTGAACATCAAAACTGAGTGCTATGAGGAATCCCCAGATACATATTGCGCTGAAGAAGCCCAGGAATCGGCGTATCAGCTGGTCGGGGAGTTACCCGATTTCGCCGAGGTGAGTGTTGACGCCATTTCGATTATCACCGGGCTTGATGGGCGCGGTGTAAATCTCGGGCGAGTAAATGTCCAACCGTTATTAGGTAGCCTAAACGGAACCTTTGCGGGACCCAACAGGATGCTAAAGACGTTGAAGCATGAATTTGGCCACGCATTCAAGTTCCTTGGCGACCACTATACGAGTGACTTCCTCCTCGAGGATGATGCTGGAAACAAGTTGATTGATATGACGGATGGGCTCGAGACACTTGACGCATACAATATCGATCTGACACTTGAGGAAGACCCAAACAAAGTGAAATGGGGCCATCAATTTGAGGACGCCTCAGCCATTGCTGGGCTCGACAGGTTAGACGACAAAGCTAACGATGCTGTTGGGTACTGGTCGGGGTGCTATTTTCATGACCAGAAGTGTTTTAGAAGTAGCTACAACTCGATAATGAACGGTGATTTTAGCGCGTATTTTGATGAGGTTACTTTTGATCAGGATCGAACCCAATTTGACCACACCCAATTTGACGACGTTGGGGCGGAAGCCTTCGCTCTCGCCGTGTTGCAGGAACAAGGCGTCAACTCAATCGATGTGGAGCTAGACGAGAACGGAGATTTGCTCGTCGGTCATCGGTTGCGTTTACCTTCTACATTGTTTGCGATTGACTGGTACGTCGATGGCACCCGTGTGACGGATTGGAGTGCAGAGTTCCCGATCAAGCTTAGTGGCGCCGATTTGGTTGATGAAAACGGCGAAGCTCTTGTAGAGCGTGTAAAAATTCCACGAAAAGACGCGGGCCAACAAACTAGTATCGCTTACCAAGTAAGAGAGATAAGCGCAGATCCGCTGATTTTAGTAGAAGACCAAATTGATGTATTCGGCGATGTGTATCTAGGTGCATTCTCTTCGAGGATTGGGCCTTCCGTTTGCGCTAATAACAATACTTCTTGGATTGGCGTTGAAGCCACTTACTGCAATAGCACCGTTTCCATCCGCTTCGCCGATGGATGGCATTACAGTCCCGATTGGGACAACCAAACCGAACTATTGGAGCAGCGTATTGACGACCTTTATTATTATTATGAAGACTCTGGACTTGGCTCCCAATTTTTCATTAATTGGCGTTTTTTCGAGTAGGGCTGTGGTTAAACCCGTTCTTTGCGCTCTTCTGGTAATCTTTTCGGGAGTCTCGTACTCCGCTGAAAGATGGCACGAGCGAGAAGGGATTGTTATTTCGATAAGGGCCGCAGCGGGTGAGTTTATTTCGGAGGACTTGCGCCCGGTAGCTCTCAATTATCGTCGAGGTTCCTCAACCTTGGAGGAGGGGATTCGCGAACGACGTGAAAATCCTGTACCTCTAAAAGAAAATTTACAGAATCTCGTTGATCACATTCCGGTTGGAGGTGTTTTTTTAAGGGTGGAGAACCAAGACGGAAACCATCTAGCTATCATTCCGTTGCGTAGATTTAAGGCGCGCTCCTCTCATTCTCAAAGCAAGGACCGCAGAGGTATAGGGCTCAGAGATGGCCCGGTTGAGTTCTGGGGGAACCCGCGTATCAGTTTAGATGGGGCAAAAGTAAGCGTTATGCAAAGAGAAGCAACAGGCACCCGTTTGATCGGCGATCTTCTACTTGAAGAAAAGTAAACTCGGGCTTCTCATCTCTGTAAGTTGCTAGTTCGGCCCTGTCAATTAGGCTGTTATGCGCGCAGTGCGCTCCCAACTTTGGTAAATCCGTTGTTTCAACGATAACTAAGCCATTTTTATTTTGCGTCTAGGAAACGCTCTGCATCGAGCGCCGCCATGCAGCCAAAGCCAGCGCTAGTAATTGCCTGTCGATAAATATGGTCGGCTACATCGCCGGCGGCGAAAACGCCGGGTGTGCTGGTGGCTGTGGCATTGCCGTCAGTGCCGCTAGCTATGCGGATATATCCGCCGTGCATCTCTAATTGATCAGCGAAAATATCAGTATTAGGTGAGTGGCCGATTGCGATAAAGACACCGGCAAGATCTATTTCGCGGGTGCTACCGTCGTTGTGCTTGATCCGCATGCCGGTAACACCACTGACGTCACCAAGCACCTCTTCGAGCTGGTTATTCCAAAGTGGTTCGATGTTGTCTTTGGTGAATAAGCGATCCTGAAGAATTTTCTCTGAGCGAAGACTGTCACGTCGATGTACCAAATAGACTTTGCTGGCGATGTTCGACAAGTACAGCGCTTCTTCTACAGCCGTATTGCCACCGCCAATTACTGCAACAACTTGGCCGCGATAAAAGAACCCGTCACAGGTGGCGCAGGCGCTGACGCCTCGCCCCTTGAAGGATTCTTCGCTGTCTAAACCTAGGTACTTTGCTGAGGCACCGGTGGCGATAACAAGTGCATCGCAGGTGTAGGTGGCTTGATCGCCAACAAGCGTATGCTGTCCGGACGCGTTTAGACTGGCTGTGTGAATGTGGTCGTTAACGATGGAAGCTTCGAAGCGTTCCACATGCTCGGCCATCTGCAACATCAGTTCCGGACCCTGCAGCTCTGCATGGCCACCGGGCCAGTTTTCAACTTCGGTGGTTGTGGTGAGTTGGCCGCCGACCTCTACACCGGTAATCAATGCGGGCTGTAGATTTGCCCGTGCCGCATACAGGGCCGCTGTATAGCCTGCAGGCCCAGAGCCTAAAACAATGAGACGGTGATGCTGAGAGTCGCCCATAGATAAGTGTCCAAAAACTTAGGCGGCATAATATCCCAGGAGGCCGCCGAGGAAAAACCTTCAAACAAAAATTCACCTCGCACAAGCTGATAGTTGTCCAAGCCACCAAGTATTCTATATGGCATCTACAGCGAGGACTTATATCACGCCGTCTGCACGTAGCTGCGCGATGTCTTTAGGGCTGTAGCCCAGTTCCGCGAAAACTTCATCGTTGTCCTGACCCAAGGTGGGTGGTGCTCTTTGAACTCTTGGGGGAGCAGGTTCGGTCACGTGGCTGGCGCTCACCACTTTGGAGTTTTTGTCTGAGCCCTGTGGATTTGGGATCTCGGTAAGAATCAAGCGGTGATCGAATTGGGGCTCGGCGGCAACTTCGTCCAGTGTTTGAATAGGAGCGCAGGGAATGCCCAGCTTGCCAAGTTCGTCGAGCCAGTGCTGGCTCGGCTGGGCAGCAATAAGCGGTTTAATTGCGGCATTGATCTCATCAGTATGTTTAATACGCAAAGCGGGTTCCGGGAACTGGTCGTACATTTCGCCAACGCCCAGCAGGCGAAACAATTCTTTTGCGTGGGCTTCGCGTAGGGCGACAATTTGTACGAAGCCGTCGGCGCTGGCGAAGACATTGGCGGTAGGCGACTTGGTCGGTGAACGATTCCCCATTAGTTCTGGCAGGGTATTGGTAACCAAGTAGTTGCTCATTTGTGCAGCTTGCATGACCACAGCAGTGTCGAGCATGGACACATCTACTCGTTGACCCTCGCCCGTCAAGTGGCGCCGAAACAGTGCAGCACCGATCGCAAAAGCTGCGTTTAGGGCCGTGCTCATGTCTACTGAAAAATAGCCGGTTCGAGTTGGTCCGGATTCAGGGTGTCCGCTAATACTCATCATCCCTGAAGAGGCCTGAATTGCACCGTCAAAGGCTGGCAGTTCAGATTTAGGGCCTTTTTGCCCGTAGCCGGAAATTGAGGCGTAGACTAGATCAGGTTTGATGGCTTTGAGCGCGTCATAGCCAAAGCCCAGGCGCTCAATGGTGCCCGGCTTGAAGTTCTCAACCACAGCGTCCGCTGTGGCAACCAATTGGTTTATGACTTCTTTGGCCTTGGGGTGTTTCAGATCTAGAGTAATAGCGCGTTTGCCCAGATTGCAGGTTAAAAATGACGGTGCCATACCGTCGCTCCCTGTGGACATTAACCCGCGAGTGATATCGCCTGTCCCTGGCTGTTCTATCTTTATTACGTCAGCGCCGAGTTGCGCGAGTTGCTGTGTGGCAAACGGCCCGGCTAAGACTTGGGTAAAGTCGATGATGCGCAGTCCGGTAAATGCTTGGCGTGGATCGGCCATTTTGTCCCCCCTGATCTTCCCAGCTTCTAGCGTTGTACCAGTTCAAAAATCCATAGCGATCCGCGGCTGACTTCGCTTACGGGTATTTGGGCGCCATTGGCATATTTGCGGCTAAGCTCTGCGAGTACTGCAGGTAGTACCGGGTCGTCTTTAATTCGTACCAGTTGCCGTGGATACAATTTAGCGTCGACTCGTAGAATGGCGCGCCCATCTTTTTCCGCCTGCAGCGGCCATTGCTTCCAAATCTTGCCGACGGTACTTAGCATATATCCGCTCGGTATGAAAATACGCCCATCATGCTCGACGATCCAAGTGGTGCGCGAACGCGCAGGATCCAGTAATTGGAATTCGACGATGTCGTAATCTTTTACATAGCGCCAATCTGGTTCTTCGCTAACGACTTCGCCGCTACTGAATGCGCCACCTGTGATAATGCCCGTGGGTCCATCAGTGAACCGTGTAACTACAAAGAATGCCAAAACAACAACTACGATAACCGCAACAAATTTCCCAAACCAACCCATGCTAACCCTCCAGCTCAATGACTCGGAAAGAGTACACTCGTTTTTAGGATGAGCGAACCATTATCGTTCGGCGCCGCCTTAGTGTTTTGGTGTCTTAGTGGACGGCTGCTAGGTTCGGGACCAGAGAATCTTTATTGGAGAACAATATGACAAGGCGATTAACTGCGTTGATTACCGGCGCTTCAGCAGGACTGGGTGCGGAATTTGCTCGACAATTGTCGGCGAGCGGCTGCAACCTAATTCTTGTGGCAAGACGTGTTGAGCGTTTGCAGAACCTTGCTCGGCAATTGCAAGGTCAGTTTGCCGGTGTTGAAGTGCTGTGCATTGAGGCAGATTTAAGCCGAGTGGATGCCCCGGAACATATTCGTGAGCAAGTCATTGTGCATGGTTGGCAGGTGGACTATTTAATCAATAATGCCGGTGCTTCCGGTCCAGATTTTTTCGGAACCGAACCATGGGCCGAGCATCTCGACTATCTCAGGCTCATGCAAACCAGTGTTGCCGAGTTATGTCACTGCTTCATCCCCGCAATGCTCGAGCGCGGCTTTGGGCGGGTGATCAATGTTTCCTCGGTCTCAGGGCGTATTGCCGCTGCCAACAACTGCCACTACGGGCCTACTAAGACCTATCTCATAGCGCTGTCCGAAGCGTTGGCTTTGTCGGTAAAGAAGCGCGGGGTGCACGTTACGGCCTTATGTCCCGGCTTTACTCATACAGATTTCCACGCGACGGCGGGTCTCGATGATCTTAAGCAATCGACGCCCCGCTTTATGTGGTATAGCGCCGAAACTGTTGTTCGAGAGGGCTTGCGAGAAGTGGAAAAAGGTCGGCTGGTTTGGGTGTCCGGGCGTTTCTACCGCTGGTTTGATCCGTTATTTCAGTCTGTTTGGACGCGCTGGTTGTTGCTTTGGCCGGGATAAACTGCTCCTCGCTATCCAAGCGTAATTGCACAATCAGCTATTCCCCTTCGTGCAGAAGCCATCAATAATGGGTCAAGGGAGGGAGTTATGGATAGTAAGAACGCACAGTCAGCTGCGAATAGGCGGCTGCTCTTCATTCTGTCAAATTTAGCGATTTTTATGATCGGCCTTGGCTTCGCTGTTCGCACTTCGATTGTGGGCGATCTGCAAGGAGACTTGTTCGATGAGTTAGATCTTGCGCGCTCGGCGACTATGGCGGC
>MDTB01039353.1_pt1 | contig 10569 bp, 6 predicted proteins | sample 811161 | NCBI WGS metagenome assembly MDTB01 (sample SAMN05326650, study PRJNA326480) | marine metagenome | isolation source: seawater | place: Mediterranean Sea | collected 2009
ACGTCTTTTTTAAATAAGACAAATAGTGCATTTATAGAGCAAATGTATGTTAGATTTATTGAGCAAGATCCTGACTTACCCTCAAGTTGGAAAGATTATTTTGAAACACTAAATGATGATATCGACTCTGTCGTCAAAGAACTCGAGGGACCAAATTGGCAACCACAAAAAAATAAAATTCAAATTAAAATTGGTAGAAATAAAAAAGAAAAAAATGAAACAATCAATAATGAAAATTTTGAGACTTCAAAAAGTGATTCAATAAAAGCAATTGCATTAATACGAGCATACAGAATTAGAGGTCATTTAATTGCTAATTTGGACCCATTAAGTATGATGAAGAGAGAGTACCTTCATGAGCTTCATCCTGAAGACCATGGTTTCAAAAAAGAAGATTATGACAAAAAAATATATTTAGGATCTTATTTAGATACTGGGTACGCTTCAATTAATGAAATTTTATCTAAGCTAAGAAAAATATACTGTTTATCAATTGGTGCTGAGTATATGCATATTACAGATCCAAAAGAAAAAGTTTGGTTTAGAGATAGAATGGAAAAAGATGAAAACCAAATGAATTTTACCTTGAATGGAAAAAAAGCCATTTTAAATAAAATAGTACAAGCAGAAGGTTTTGAAAAATTTCTCGCAACTAAATTTGTTGGCACAAAAAGATTTGGTCTAGATGGAGGCGAGTCTTTAATTCCTGCATTGGAACAAATAATAAAAAGAGGTGGCCAATTAGGTGTAAAAGAAGTTAAAATTGGAATGTCTCATAGAGGAAGACTAAATGTTTTAGCAAATGTTTTACAAAAATCTTATAAAAGAATTTTTAATGAATTTGCTGGTGAAGAAAATTTAAATAGTCTAGATGATACCACAGGGGATGTTAAGTATCATTTAGGTGCTTCCTCAGATAGAGAATTTGATGGAAACTCTGTACATGTAAGTTTAACAGACAATCCCTCTCATCTAGAGGCTGTTAATCCTGTTGTTCTTGGGCAAGCTAGAGCAAAACAGTTTTTCCATAAAGATATAAAAAGGGAAAAAGTTATACCTATTTTAATTCACGGTGATGCTGCTTTTGCTGGACAAGGTGTTGTTGCCGAATGTTTTGCTATGTCTGGTTTAAAAGGTCATAATACAGGTGGTACAGTTCATATTATTCTAAATAATCAAATTGGGTTTACAACAAGCCCCAGGTTTGCAAGATCAAGTCCATATCCTTCAGATTTAGGCAAAGTAGTAGAAGCACCAATATTACATTGTAATGGTGATGATCCTGAATCGGTTGTTCATTGTGCTAAAATTGCAATCGAGTTTAGACAGAAATTTAAAAAAGATGTTGTAATTGATATGATATGTTACAGAAGATTTGGTCATAATGAAGGTGATGAACCATCATTTACTCAGCCTCTTATGTATAAAAAAATTAGAAGTCATTCAACTACACTATCTTTGTATGGAGAAAAATTAATTAATCAAAATATATTATCAAAAGAGGAGTTTAATAAAAATATTAAGGATTTCAAAAATTTATTAGGTGAACAATTTAAAACTGCAAAAGATTACAAACCTAAATTAAATCGGTTTGAAGGCACATGGACTCGATACCAACCAAAAAAAGGAAAAGATAGGAGAGGCTTAACCGGGGTAGATGGTAACCAACTTTTAAAAATTTCAGAGAGTATAAATAATATAAGTGAAAATATAAATATTCACAAAACAATTAAAAAGATATTATCAAGTAGACATCAATGTATAATTGACAAAAAAAATATTGATTGGTCAAATGCTGAAGCTCTTGCTTTTGGATCATTATTAGATGAAGGATATCCAGTGAGACTTGTTGGGCAAGATTCAGGTAGAGGAACTTTTAGTCAAAGGCATTCAGTACTTAGAAATCAAGATAATAATTCCAGATATATTCCATTAAACAATATATCCCCTAAACAAAAGAATTTTGAAGTGGTAGATAGTTTTTTATCAGAATTAGCCGTTCTTGGTTTTGAATACGGCTATAGCTTAGTTGAGCCAGATACATTGACGATTTGGGAAGCACAGTTTGGGGACTTTGCAAATGGTGCGCAAGTTGTAATTGATCAATTTATATCATCTGGTGAAAGAAAATGGTCAAGAGCATCAGGATTAGTTCTTCTACTTCCCCATGGATATGAAGGTCAAGGTCCAGAACATTCTTCCGCTAGACTTGAAAGATTTCTTCAACTTTGTGGACAGGAAAATTTACAAGTATTGAATTGCACAACGCCTGCAAATTACTTTCATGCACTAAGAAGACAAATTCATAGAGATTTTAGAAAACCTCTGGTAATCATGACTCCTAAATCTTTGTTAAGACATAAAAATTGTGTTTCAAATTTGGAAGATTTTAGTAAAAAAAATTCTTTTCATCGTATTTTAAATGATCATGCCCTCAACGAGAAAAATGGTTTTATTTCATTAAAAAAAAGTAAAAAAATTAATAAAGTTGTAATCTGTTCAGGCAAAATATATTTTGACTTGTTAGCTGCGAGAGAAGGAGCAAAAAAGGATGATATTGTAATATTTAGAATTGAGCAATTGTATCCTTTTCCTGCAAAATCCTTAGCTAAATCATTAAAACCTTATGCAAAAAATGCAAAATTTATATGGTGCCAGGAAGAACCTAAAAATATGGGCGCATGGTCTTCTGTGAGAGATTATATACAATGGACTTTAGATTATATTAAGGCTAATAATAATAAAGTTTCTTACATTGGAAGAGGTGTAGCAGCATCACCAGCGACCGGTTATGCTAAAAGACATTTAGCCCAACAAAAAGAAATTATTAAAAATATATTGAATTAAAATTAAATATGAGTGAACAAATAGTAGTACCAGCTTTAGGCGAAAGTATAACAGAGGCGACAGTAGCCAAGTGGCTAAAGGGTGTTGGAGATTCAGTAGAAGCAGATGAGCCAATAGTAGAACTTGAAACAGACAAAGTAAATTTAGAGGTTCCTTCACCAATTAGTGGAACAGTTGGAGATATTAAATTCAAAGATGGGGATGTTGTAGAGGTTGGTGCTGTTTTAGGTTTAGTTCAAACTAATGGCAAAATTATTAAAAAAGAAGTTAAGGAAGCCTCTAATGAGAAAAAAATAGAAAATAAACTAGATGAAGTTTCAAATGTAATTTCTTTAGAAAAAGAAGTTAAAAAACCAAAAGAAAAAAAAAAAGAAACTAGTATAAAAATTTTTGAAGATGATATTCAAGATGAACCACTAGTACTTACAAATGAAATTACAGAAAACACAGAAAAAGTAACAAAAAAAAAATCTAATCATCTATCACCTTCAGTGAGAAAAATAATTGCAGAGAACAAAATTAAAGTTGATGAAGTAAAAGGAACAGGAAAAGATGGCAGAATATTAAAGGGTGATCTTATTGATTTGATGTCATCAAATCCAAAACCGTCATCTAGAAAACTTCAATTTGGAGAAGAAGAAAGAATTAAAATGAGCAGACTGAGACAAACAATTGCAAAAAGATTAAAGCAGGCACAAGAAAATGCTGCATTGTTAACAACGTTTAATGAAGTTGACATGACCAGTATTATGGAAATGCGAAAAGAAAATCAGGAAGATTTTCAAAAGAGGTATGGAGTAAAATTAGGTTTTATGTCATTTTTTATTAAAGCATGTGTTTTAGCTTTAAAAGCATTTCCAGCTGTAAATGCAGAAATTGATGGAGACGAAATAGTTTATAAAAATTACTACAATATAAGTTTTGCTGTAGGAACAGAGAAAGGTCTAGTAGTCCCTGTACTTAGAAATGCTGATGAACTTTCATTTGCAGATATTGAAAAGAATGTAAAATCAATTTCTGAAAAAGCAAAAGATGGTAAATTAAATATAGAAGATCTTCAAGGAGGAACATTTACAATTAGTAATGGTGGAGTTTATGGATCTATGCTTTCAACACCTATTTTAAATTTACCACAATCCGGAGTTTTAGGAATGCACAATATCGTTGAAAGACCTTTTGTTGTTGATGGTGAAATTAAAATAAGACCTATTATGTATCTTGCTTTATCATATGATCATAGGATTATAGACGGAAAAGAGTCTGTTTCATTTTTAAAAACTATAAAAGAAAACTTAGAAGATCCACGAAGGTTATTTTTAGAAATTTAAATCTAATGTCTGAAAAATTTCAAGTAGTTGTAGTTGGAGGTGGCCCCGGAGGTTATGTCTGTGCTATCAGACTTTCTCAATTAGGCTTAAAAACTGCATGTATAGAGTCCAGAGGCTCGCTTGGTGGTACTTGCCTAAATATAGGCTGTATTCCCTCAAAAAATTTATTAAATCTGTCTGAGGAATTTCAAAAAGTAAAAAATTTATCAAAAAAAGGAATAGAAGTTGGAGATATAAAATTAAATTTAAGTAAAATGATGGAGAATAAAGATAAAGCTGTTTCAACATTAACAAAAGGTGTTGAATTTTTATTAAAAAAAAACAAAGTAACTTACTATAAAGGCACAGGAAGTTTTAAATCTGTAAATCAAATTTTAATTAAAGATAATCAAAAAAAAGAAATTATTTTAGAAGCTGATAAGATAATTATTGCTACTGGTTCAATTCCAGTTTCTTTGCCGGGAGTAGAATTTGACGAAAAAATAATTGTATCTTCAACTGGAGCATTAAAATTAGAAAAGGTTCCAAAAAAAATGGTGGTTGTAGGAGGAGGATATATAGGTTTAGAAATGGGATCGGTTTGGTCAAGATTAGGTGCAGAGGTACATGTTTTGGAGTTTTTAGACCATATAACTCCTGGTATGGATAGAGAAATTTCAAACGAATTTATGAAAATTTTAAAAAAGCAAGGCATTCACTTTCACATGCAGCACAAAGTTGAAAGTATAAAGAAAAGTGGTTCAGGTGCAACTATTTTAACTAAAGATAAAAGTGGAAAAAAAAATAATTTTGATTGTGATGTAGTTCTTATTTCAGTTGGCAGAAAAGCAAATACATCAGGACTGAATTTAGATAAAATTAAAATTGAATTAGATGAAAAGAATAGAATTAAAACTGATAAAAATTTTAGAACTAATTTAGAAAATATTTTTGCAATAGGTGATGTTATTTCTGGACCAATGCTAGCACACAAAGCTGAAGATGAAGGGGTAGCTGTAGCAGAGGGTATTGCAGGACAATCAGGACACGTAAATTATGAAACTATACCAAGTGTTATTTATACAACACCCGAAGTTGCTTCTATAGGAAAAACTGAAGAGCAACTAAAAGACACTAAAATAAGATATAAAGTTGGGAAATTTTCTTTTATGGCTAATTCAAGAGCTAAGGCTATAGATGATACAGATGGATTTGTTAAGATAATATCGGACGAAAAAACTGATAAAGTCCTTGGGGCACATTTAATAGGGCCACATGCAGGTGAATTAATTGGAGAAATCGGTATAGCCATGGAATTCGGTGCCAGCTCCGAAGATATTGCAAGAACATGTCATGCTCACCCTACATTTTCTGAGGCTATTAAAGAGGCTGCATTATCAGTAGATAAAAGAGCAATACACTCTTAATATTTTTTCATAATATCCTAATATGAAATACCCGATTCTTTTACCTAATATTTTTAATCATCCTTTTACTTACAAAAGTGATCTAGATCTGAAAGTAGGAGATTATGTTCTTGTACCATTTGGTAAGTCAAAACTTATTGGTGTTGTATGGGATGAATTTGAAATTCAAAATGATAAAAAATTTACAGTAAAAAATATTATTAAAAAATTTAATATTACACCTTTGAAAAAAAAAAACTATTAAGTTTTTAAACTGGTTTTCAAATTATAATATTATTCCTAAAGGCATGGCTTTAAAGCTTGTTTTGCTAAGCAATAAGGGTGTTGAAAAATTTGCATTAGAAAAATATCAAAATTTTGACATAAGAGTTAAATCAAACAATTATAAACTTTCTGAAGAACAAAATAGATCTTTAAAACAAATAACCGCATCTACAAAAAACTTTAGAGTTCATGTTTTGCAAGGGGTTACTGGCTCTGGAAAAACTATAGTCTACTTCGAGGCTATAAAAAAAATAATTGATAAAGGCTTGCAAGCTTTAATATTATTACCAGAAATTGGTTTAACATCTCAATTTGAAAAAAAATTCTTTGAGTTTTTTGGTTTTAAAGCTGGAGTATGGCATTCAGGAGTTACAAAAAAAAATAAAGAAATAATATGGAGTGGTATAGCTGAGGGTCATATTAGGGTAATTATTGGAGCAAGATCCTCATTATTTTTACCATTTAAAAAATTAGGTTTGATAGTTGTTGATGAGGAGCACGATCAGTCATTTAAGCAAGACGAGGGAGTTATTTATAACGCTAGAGATATGGCAATATCAAGAGCTTCATTTGAAGATATACCAATTAATTTAGTTACAGCAGTCCCTTCAGTTGAAACATATGAGAATATAAAAAAAGAAAAATATTTAGTAACAAAATTAGAGAAACGTTATAAAAATGCATCATTGCCCAAATATGAAATAATTAATTTAAATAAAATTAAGCTTTCTAAACAATCTTGGATTTCAAATGAAATTATCAGTAAGGTGAATTTACATTTAAAAAAGGGTGATCAAGTATTATTTTTTTTAAATAGAAGAGGATATTCACCTCATGTCATATGTAAAAAATGTTTTAAAACTTTTTCTTGCAAAAATTGCTCAATTAATTTGGTTTACCACAAAAATAAAAAAATTTTATTATGTCATTATTGTGGTTTTAAAACAAAATTAGAGAGAGATTGCAACGATCAAAAAAACTGTGATTTCATTTTTTATGGACCCGGAGTTGAAAGAATTTATGAAGAGGTCAAAAAAAAATTTCCTTTTAAAAATGTAGAAATTTTTTCAAGTGACACTATGAATAAAAAAAATTCAAAGAATATTTTAAATAAAATTATTGATAATAAAATTCAAATATTAATCGGAACACAATTAATTTCTAAAGGATTCCACTTTCCAAATTTAAATTGTATAGTTGTTGTGGATATAGATTTAACATCGCAAGGACATGATCTGAGAGGTACAGAAAAAAATTTGCAATTATATCATCAGCTTTCTGGAAGAGCTGGAAGAGAAGGTAAATCTTCTACAGTTTATTTTCAAACATATAATTTAAATACATCAATGATTTCAGATATTACAAACAGCAACCCAGAAATATTTTTAAAAAAAGAACTTGAGTTAAGAAAGCAAAATAATCTTCCACCGTTTCAGAGATTTATATCTTTAATTTTGACGGGAGATGACGAGAAAAAAATTGAAGAGGAGGCAAATAAATTTAAAGATTTTTTAACTGAAAAAATTGATGGTAAAGTTCTAGGTCCAGTAAACTCTCCAATATTTAGGATTAAAAAAAAATACAGAATGCGATTATTGGTAAGAGCAAAAAAAACACTCAAAATACAAAACTCAATATCTATTGCCCTATCGAGGTATAGTTTTTCAAATGGAATAAAACTGACAGTTGATGTTGACCCAATAAATTTCAATTAATAGGGAAAAAACAATCTATTTTGCTAATGCGCTACTTGAAGACATTTAGACCATATGATAATTAATCACAAATTTTATTAATTTCATCAAGCAAGGAAATAAATTGAGCAAAAATAAAAAATTTTCTGAGATTTCTGTGGGAAGATATTCATTGGCACTTTATGAGCTTTCACATGAAAGTGGATTTACCGAAGTTATTGAAAAACAGTCTTTAGCTGTTTTAGATTTAATAAAAAAAAATCAAGAGTTTAATTATTTTATTAAAAATCCAACCAGCTCTAAAAATGATCAATTAAATATAATTATGAAAATATGTACAGAGTTTAAAATAAATGAACTTTTTACCAAGTTTATGTGTTTTTTAATTTCAAAAAGGAGATTTTTTTATATTGAAAAAATTCTTAAAGATTTTTTAGAGACGTGTTCAAAAAAAAGAGGTGAAATTAAAGCTGAATTAATAGCTGCACAAAGCATGTCTGAAAATGAAATCAATAAAATAAAAGATGACTTGACTAAATCTTTTGATTCTAAAATTAATTTCAAATTTAAAAGTGATCAAAGCTTAATTGGTGGTCTGATAATTCAAGTTGGTAGTGTTATGGTTGATACTTCCATAAAAAATAAATTACAAAAAATAGAAAAAAAAATGTTAGGAGCATAAATGGATATTAATCCCTCAGAAGTAACAAAAATATTAAAAGAGCAAATTAAAAAATTTGGAGATAAAGCTGAAGTATCTGAAGTTGGTCAGGTTTTATCTGTAGGTGATGGTATTGCTCGAGTTTATGGATTAGACAACGTTCAGGCCGGAGAAATGGTTGAATTTTCAGATGGCTCTAGAGGAATGGCTTTAAACCTTGAAAGTGAAAATGTTGGAGTTGTGATTTTTGGTGACGATAGAGCAATTAAAGAGGGAGATACTGTTAAGCGAACAGGCGCAATTGTAGATACACCAGTTGGTAAAGAATTATTAGGAAGAGTTGTCGATGGTTTGGGAAATCCAATTGATGGTAAAGGAGCATTAGATAAATCAATTAAAAAAAGTAGAGTTGAAATTAAAGCTCCAGGGATTATTCCTAGAAAATCAGTTAGTGAACCAATGCAAACAGGATTGAAAGCTATAGATAGTTTGGTCCCAGTTGGAAGAGGACAGAGAGAATTAATTATTGGAGACAGACAAACTGGGAAGACAGCTGTGGCAATTGACACAATTATTAATCAGAAAAAAATTAATGAGTCCGGAGATGAAAAACAAAAGTTATATTGTATCTATGTAGCTGTTGGACAAAAGAGGTCTACAGTAAGGCAAATTCAAAAGACATTAGAGGAAGCGGGCGCAATGGACTATACAACTATTGTAGCAGCAACAGCATCAGATGCTGCACCACTTCAATTTCTAGCACCATATACAGGATGTGCAATGGGTGAATATTTTAGAGATAATGGAATGCACGCGTTAATAATCTATGATGATTTGTCAAAACAAGCGGTAGCTTATAGACAAATGTCATTACTCTTAAGAAGGCCTCCAGGAAGAGAAGCTTACCCAGGAGATGTCTTCTATTTACACAGTAGATTATTAGAAAGAGCTGCAAAATTAAGTGACGAACACGGTGGAGGATCACTAACTGTCCTTCCAATTATCGAAACTCAAGCTGGTGACGTTTCAGCATACATACCTACAAATGTAATTTCGATAACAGATGGCCAAATATTCTTAGAAACAAATTTGTTTAATCAGGGTATTAGACCAGCAATAAATGTGGGTTTGTCTGTATCTAGAGTAGGCTCGGCAGCTCAAACCAAAGCAATGAAAAAAGTTTCAGGTTCTATGAAATTAGAACTTGCACAATATCGAGAAATGGCAGCTTTTGCACAATTTGGATCTGATTTAGATGCGTCAACACAAAAATTGTTAAATCGGGGTTCAAAGTTAACAGAATTACTTAAGCAAAAACAATATTCACCAATGACAGTTGCAGAACAAGTAATTTCAGTATTCTGTGGTGTTAAGGGATATTTAGATGATATTGAAATTAAAGATATATCCAACTTTGAGATAAAGATTTTAGAAAAATGCAAGTCTGAAAAACAAGAAATAATTGAGTCCATTTCTAGCACAGGAAAACTAGAGGAAAAAGCTGAGACTTTACTTGTTGAAATAATTAAAGATCTTAAAAAAAACCTTAAATAAAAATTATGCCTAGTTTAGATGACTTAAAAAAAAGAATTGTAAGCGTCAAATCAACACAAAAAATAACTAAGGCAATGAAAATGGTTGCTGCAGCTAAATTAAAAAGAGCTCAAGATAATGCTGAAAAAGGAAGGCCGTATTCAGAAAAAATGAATAACATAATTTTAAATTTATCTAATAGCATAACTGATAAAGAGAATGCGCCAAAACTGTTAGTAGGAAATGGTGAAGATAAGGTACATTTATGCATTGTTCTAACTTCTGATAGGGGTCTTTGTGGTGGTTTCAATTCTAACATAATAAAAAAAGCTAAGTCATATTTTGAAAAAATTTTAACTAGCGGAAAAACTTTAAAAATTATTACAGTAGGTACAAAAGGATATGATCAATTAAAAAGAAACTATAGTGACAAAATAATTGAAAGAATTTCTTTTAAAGAATCCAAAAGTATAAACTATTTTGATGCTAGTAAAGTAGGGAAAATAATTATTGATCTTTTTTTAAAAAATGAATTTGATGTATGCACGATTTTTTATAATAAATTTAAAAATGTAATTACTCAAATACCTCAAGAGCAGCAAATAATTCCACTTAAATCATCTCAAACAGAAGCTAAATCAGAGATAGATAATTATGAATTTGAACCAGATGAGGATGAGATTTTAAGCAATTTACTGCCAAAAAATATATCTACACAAATTTTTAAGGCAATGCTTGAAAATTCGGCTAGTGAGCAAGGTTCAAGAATGAGTGCAATGGATAATGCAACCAGAAATGCAGGTGAGATGGTTGACAAACTTACTATTGAGTATAAT